>MWWA01000316.1_pt1 | contig 12894 bp, 18 predicted proteins | sample 1047341 | NCBI WGS metagenome assembly MWWA01 (sample SAMN06349978, study PRJNA376086) | soil metagenome | isolation source: MS5-1 sample Antarctic (ecotone) soil | place: Antarctica | collected 2015-01-13
ATTCCGTGAGGCCTCGGCTATAGACCGCGAGAGGGCGCACTCCCTAGAGACGCCTGAGGGCCCCTGTGGCTGTGACGGCTCTTGCGGCTGCGATGGTGTAGCCCGTAGCTAGCCGAGCGGAGCGAACAGTAGCATCCGCCCGGGCTCCGTAAAGAGCCCGGGTCTTTCTACGATATACGGTATCTTTGCGATACCGGACTGGGTGATTCTCGGCGTAATAGTTGGCGAGCCGGAACGGCAAACCATGTATCTCGGAGGGTAGGAAAGACTGACCGAAAATGCGGCACAGAAGCGCCTACCCACGAGAGCGCTGACGGAGGGGGCACTGATGGTGGCCCTCACCGCAGTGCTGTTCCTCGTTGGCCGGTATCTGCCCGGTGGTTTCGTCGTCGCCTTTTTCGGCGCAGTGCCGCTGGCTCTACTAGCTTACCGTCGCGGGTTGATGGCCGGAGCGGTTGGCGCTAGCGCGGCCCTGATGGTGCTTTTCGCGCTTGGCGGGTCGGTAGGACTCTCTGACTCCGTGCCGCATGCGGTCTCCGGACCACTAATGGGGGCACTTATCCGAAATGGCAGCGGGTGGGTATCTTGCGCCCTGGCGGGTCTTGGGGTACGTCTACTCTACTATCCGCCAGTTTTCTTTTTCTATGTTTACCTGGTACTAGGCGGCGTCGAGGCCTTCGCCGAGGATAGCAAGAACCTGCTCGGGTTTCTCGATCAGTATCTAGGAGTGTTGGGGATCTCGCTGCAGGGGGTAGGAGCGATTGGCCTCTTTTTGGTCTTCTTGGTAGTGTGGTCGGTAGTTGCGGGCATTCTGCAGTCTCTGGTGGTGTCATTCTTCCTTCGCCGGGTCGCGGGGTCTCTACCTGAGTTGTAGAGAGCTATGAGATGTATCCGCTTGGGTTCGAGAGCTACGCTTCTCGGTGAGAATAATCCGATACCTGGCTAGTACCAGCTTTGATTTCGGCTGTACCAGTTTTCGATTATGTGGCAGTAGCCTCCCTACTGCGGCTCGTTCGTAAAGGCCGTCGAGCTCTTCCTTGAATTGTGTGAGCGCTGCGATCTGGCGCTCCGAGAGGGGCGCTTTTTTCTTGCTATAAACGCGGTGTTTCGTTTCTTTAACGAATTTCCGAGAAAAGGTGCTCTCGAAAGGTGGGTGAATAGCCTAGTGTTATAGGGGGTGTTGACAAACCTATGGTGAGAGGCGTATATCACGGGATAATGACATAGAACGCCACAACGCCGAGTCTCCGGGTGGCGCCGGAGAGCGGGGGACCCACGATCGGTCCTCTTGGACCTCGGGGTGAGTCGCTAGCGAGAGCTAGCGTAGGGCTTGACTCTTTCGGCCCGAACCCGACAGCTAACCTCGTAGGCGCTGAAGAAGGAGGTCTGGTGACCGAGAGACGATTCTCGTGGCCGTGTTTATTTGGCGGTCCTCGCCGTCTGACCGGCGGGTGGACGTGAGGAGGTTCAGGGTCGTAGTCGGGGTCAACGCCGGGGTTATGCTGGCCCTCGGCCTGGCGTTGTTGGTTCCCTTGATTCTCTCCTTCATCTACCGGGACGGCTCGTGGGAGAGCTTCCTGATCCCCGCTGCCATGATGATCCCGCTGGGCGCGGCGGGTCTCTGGGCGAGTCGGCCACGGAATGCGGGCTACGTCCTGGAGCGGGACGTTTTCTTCTCGGTGACCCTGGCCTGGGTGCTCGCGGCCTTCCTCGGTGGGGTCCCGTACTTGCTGGAGGGGACCTTTACAAGCCTTGTGGACTCCACCTTCGAGGGGATGAGCGGCTTCACCACCACCGGAGCGACGCTCCTCTCGGACATCGAGGCCGAGACGCCCTCCATCCTCTTTTGGCGCAGCATGACCCAGTGGCTCGGGGGCGTAGGGATCGTGGTTCTCTTCGTGGCGGTAGCCCCCGCCATAGGAGCGGGGGCCGCACGGCTGCTCGGGGCCGAGGTCTCGGGGCTCACCCAGGCCAGGTTTACGCCCCGTATCGCCGACACCGCCAAGATCCTTCTAATCATCTACCTCGCCATCTCCGTGGCCGAGGTTCTCGCACTGCTCGTGGTTGGCATGCCCCTCTACGACGCGGTGGTCCACACCTTCACCACCGTCGCGACCGGGGGCTTCAGCCCCAAGACCGCCTCCATAGCCTTCTACGACTCAGTCGCCATAGAAGCGGTCATCATCGTCTTCATGATCCTCTCGGCGGTCTCTTTCTCGCTCTACTACCTCATTTACACCCGGCGCCGGTTCGACGTGGTGCTCGACCGGGAGCTGCTCACCTACCTAGCCGTACTGGTGGGGGCCGTCTTGTTCGTGTGGGGCGTGCTGGTCTTCGAGGGGGACTACGGGGACTCTTGGGGCCGGGCGCTAAGGGACGCGGCGTTCACGGTGACGAGCATAATGACCACCACGGGGTTCGTCACGGCCGATTTCGACGAGTGGGACACGGCTGCAAAGTTCGCCCTGGTCGTTCTGATGTTCGTCGGGGGCTGCGCGGGTTCGACCGCCGGGGGGATAAAGGTAATCCGGATCATGATCGTCTTCCGCACCAACTTCCAAGAGATCTTCAAGATGATCCACCCGAAGGCGGTGACCCCCCTCAGGATCGGAGACCGGATAGTGCCGGAGGGGGTGCGCCAGGCGGTTCTCGGGCTCTTCGCCGCCTGGATCGCCGTGTTCGCCCAGGCGACGTTCCTCGTCGCCCTTCAGGAAGACCTCACGCTGATCTCCGCGTCCACCGCCGTGGCCGCCACACTCAACGTGATCGGCCCGGGGCTGGGACAGGTTGGGGCCTCCGAGAACTTTGAGGCGGTCAACTCCTTCGGGCGCGTGGTGCTTACGGGGTGCATGCTGCTCGGGAGGCTCGAAATATTCACCGCCCTGGTGCTGCTCTCTCCGGCGTTCTGGAGGAGATGAGAACCCCTCTCGGGGTCCGCGCAGTGCGCTTCCGGGAAATAGTAGCTCTCGGAAGCTGGCGGCGTGTACCCGGCGGGACTGCCGGGTGTCGCCCGTCGTGCGCTCCTGGTGGTGGTGCGGTGAGGTGGCGGGGTGCGGAGCACACCGGCGGACGGGGCGACGTGGTGACGTGGTGCGACGGGAGCGGGACGGACGCGGACGCGACGCGGTGCGGAGTCGCGGGGGCGTGGGCGTCCGCAACCCTATCAGCGCGAGCGGGTGCGAGGGCGGGGGCGGGGGGACTGCCGGCGCGGGTGGGCGAGCGGGCGGGCGCGGGGTGTGGCCGCGCCCGTGATACCGGGGTACTCCACCCGGCCTACGGCCTGGTCCACTCTCAGGTCTCCACCAACTCCTCAAGGAATCCGGCGAGGGCGTTGTAGAACCCTTTCCGCGACCGCCGCCCGCTCATGGCCTTCATCTGGTCCAACCGAAACTCAAGGCGACCGGCGACGGATTCAAACTCGGGCCGCTCGACGATCAATCCACAGTCCGCGATGATCTTGTCCTCCGCCGCCCAAGTACGGGCGGCGATCTCGAAGCGGTCCGGGAAGTGCGTCCCGTTCGTCGCGCCCATTAGGTCTTCTTCTTCGTGGCGGTCGCCTTCTCCAACTCCGCGATCCGCTCGCCCTGCGACTTTATGATCTCGCACAGGCCCGCGATCTCCTCGATGATAAGCGCGTCGTACTCGACCCGGCCACCCTGGCCGAATGGACCGGGGACCACGCCGTAGGTCAACAATTCGATGATCCCCCGGCGCTCGTCGGTGGCGTTCTCCTTGATGAACTCCACGGTCGCCACTTGCGACGGGTGGACTCGTTTCGCTATTGCTGCTGGTGTCGCCATGTTCGTTCCTCTCTAATCGTTGGGGCTAGAATACTTCACTGGACCGGATCGTCCGCTGGTTCTCCTCCCGTCGCCGTCCCTCCTTATCGTTCGTGTACTCGACCGTCCAAGCCTCCAACGTGGCCGCGCTCGGGGTGGTGCCGGCGGCCTCGACGTAAGCCTCTCCACGTCGGCGGAGATGGTCCGCAAGCTCGCCCTCGGCGGCCTCGATCCGCTTGATCTCTTGCCGGTTATCGTGCTCGCGGTCGTACTCGGCTTCCTTGCGCCGGATCTCCGCGTTGATCTTTACTTGCTCGTCCAGGGTAGTCATTTCGTCCTCTCGTTTGTTGGTTGCTCGGTCCTCGTGTTGGCAGCATTTTTCTAACTCACGGCTCCGCCTCCCTCAACTCGTGCAATGGTGTCCGCGAATCTTCCGTATCCGGGGGGTGGTGTGTCGTTGTTAGGTCTCACGGTGTGGGCGGTGTGGATCATGGGCTGGGCTCGTCCCGCCTCGTGTGCGCGGGGGTGCGCGGGGGTTTCTGGATTCCGGTCCCGATCCGAACTTGCACCCTACCGCCGCCGGGGGGGTACCTGGTTACCGCCGGGCCTTTCGAGTTGAGGGCCTTATAGTCTTTCGCGCTGAACTTCTTACGCGACATCGTTGGACTCCCTTACCGCCTCGACCGGCGACAATACGAACCGCTCGTTCCGGTACTCCGCGAACCGCTCGACCTCGCACCCCAGGCGCACGGCCGCCGGTAGTATGTCTTTCGGATTGCCGCCAGCGTCGGACCATACCTCTCGAAGCAACCCGAGCCTGATCTTCCCCAGGGGCTTGAGCTTGTCGTGAATGAACGTCTCGGCGGTCATGCCGACCTTTTGACGCTGGCGCTCGATGCGGCGTTCCTCCTCTTCTTTCCCACGCTCCGCAAGAACCTCGGCCATCTTCTCCCGACCCATGAGGGGCGGGACCTCTTCCACCGGTGTCTTGTCCCGGTTGCGGAACTTCTCGCCTTGCTCCTGATATTTCCTCTTATCGCGGTCGTGGGCGTGGATCTCCCCATCCTCCTCCCGTCTACGCTCCAGGGCTTCGCGCCAGTCGGCGGTCAGCCGGACGATGTTCCCGTCTAGCTCGATGATGCCGGCCTGTTGGAGCTTCGGAAGGTTACGGCGCTTGAGATCCTGCGGCCTCTTATCCAGAGCTTCGGCGAGATCCCCGATATGGATGTCTCCGCCCTCGGAGACAATGCGCTCGATAACCGCCCCGTTGTGCTTTCCCAGGCGCGGTAAGCAAGGCGCGGACCAACGAAGGCGAGGAAGGTGCAAGTCTTCACCCCCCCCCCTCCACAGCCTCTAAGTCTCGCCCCTCTGTGGGTATACCTAGGACGTGGTGAAGACCTGCACCAAGCACGTAAACGCCCGGTTTCCCGTCGTCTTTCGGCGGTCGAAACTCTAGCCACCCCTCGGCTTGGAGGTGCCTTACCGACTTGTGGACTGTCCGCAAGCTCGTGGCCGCAAGTAGCGCCAGCTTCCGGCGTCCTATGCCTACCTCGATATTGTCCCCCGATACCCGGCCATACTTCGCGGCCTCGGAGATGAGGACGATCATCACGTCCCTGCACGTGTGGCCGCGCATCCAGTTGGGTTTCTCCGCCGTCCCCTTCACCCGCGCCCAGTCGTAATCCCACCAACGCCGGACCATCTCCCGGACACCGGCTTGCAGCTCGCCGCTCTTCGATGCCCTCACCGTGTCGATGTTCGTAACGCCTGCGGGTGTGTAGGTGTTGGTAAGCCCACTGGTAGCCTTGCGGATGGTGTCGCGGAGATAGGTGCGGTGCTTGTTCCACTTCGCCCGGACGCACCCGGAGCCGCGCATTACGCGCTCGACCTGGGCCTCGTCCTGGGTGTAGAACGCTATCCGGCTGGCGAGGCTTAGATCCCGCTCCGACCCACTCGGGAAGTCTCCCGCGCCAGCGTAGATCATGGCGAACACATGCCCGTTGCGGGCGCTCTCCAGGAGCCGGAGGACTTCGGCGTCTTCGAGGTCCGGGGTGTCGCCACCCGTTCGGGGTGCCGGGGCCGTCCGGTCATTCCGCCGAAGGTAACGATAATACATATCGGCTACATCTTGAGCGTCCCGGACTGGGAGATCCCGGACCACGTCGCCGGTCATCGTAAAAAACCTACCGCTGGAATAAAGCTCGCCGCTCTTGCGCTTGGTCCCCTGCGGTAGCGAGGCTTTGATAATGATGTGCAAGCCGGTGCCCGACGGTGAACGCTCGGTGTAGCTATCAAAGCGGTCTACCCACTCGCGGGCCTGCTCTTCGGTCGTGTCGTCGAGATCCACGCCGGCGTAGGGGTTGGCGTCATGGAAGACGAACCCTAGTCCGTCGAAGAAGTCGTCTCGCTCGCATGCTTCCACGGCTGCCTCGAACGTCGCCCAGGTCGCCGGGTTATCGGTTGCCGCCCGCCGGTGGTTGACCTGATAGGGCTCCTTCGTGCGGCGACCGTCGCGCTCGACGAAGCGCCAGAGGACCCACGAAGGATCTTGTTTTAGATCTTCGGGTAGCCGCCGGTGCTGCGGCGAGAGAGCGGCGTCGGCTCTGTTGTGTGATGTGCTGTAAACAGTTACACTCATGTTGCGATCCTTTACTCTTGGCGGGGTGGACGGTTCGCTCTTGGGGGGCCGTGGATCTTTGGGAGACCAGCGGCTCCCCCTTCGTTTGCCTTTACAGGGTCAAGGTATCGGTTCTCTCCGCCGGGTGGGTCGGCATAACCAGCAGGTCGTACACCTCCACGCCCAGCGCGTCGGCTACCGTCTGCATCGTCTTCAGGTTCGGGTTGGGAACTCTGCCGGATTCGATGTCGCACACCCGCGATTTCCCCCACCCGGCCCGAGCCGCTAGATCCGTCTGACTTAGGCCCCGCTTCGTCCTTAATTCGCGCAATCGCTTCATACCTTCACGCCTCCCGGCTCGGTGATACTAGCGGCATCGTACACGCCGGGATCAGGGTATGCAATGGATGTTCCGTATAAAGGATAAGCGGTAATCGCGTTCGGTAGTTACCGCCGGTTTCCGATAAGTACAATTCTCGGAAATACGTTTAGCCGTACATTCGGGGTTTGTCGGGTGCGGTAGGGTGCCGGTGATTATCGCTAACCTCCGAAAACCCGACGCCACCAGGGGCGGGGCTCTGTGGCCGTCTCCCGTTCGTGGGGTACTGCACCCCTACCGGGTGAGACAACGGCGCTCTCCGCTCTAGCTGGCGCGTGCTCGGGGTCCGTCGAGGCTTCGAGGGCGGGGACGCGCTGTACCAGCCCGCCGATAATCCGCCGGGCTTCGGAGTGGGCTTGTCTCTCGGCGTCTAGCTGGCCGCGAAGGTATTCGTTCTGCCGACGCATCTCCTCGACCAACTCGGCCCGGTCCCCAATTGGGGTCTGCTCGGCTCGGGGTTGCTGCTTCGATAGCCGGACCCGGACGCTCTCCGCGTCCACGCTCCAACCCCGCTGCCCGCTACCGGCGTCCGGCGGGGTGCCGTCCAAGTGCTCGTCTCTCAGAAGCTGGCGGACTCGACCGGGGGTGAGTTGCAGGATCTCGGCGGTCTGCTCGACCGTGTACGTGGTGCGGGCATGGAAGTGTTCGGCGTCCACGGGGGGCATGATAACCCCGGACGGGTGCGCCGCGCTCGGCGGCGGCCTCGGCAGCGGCCATCCTCGACGCTCTCACGGGCTTGTATCAAGCCTCGTGTACGCGGGCGCGTCGTGCGGGGGTGCGCGTTCAGAGGCTTTTCCGATCCTCTATGACTGCTATGCGACATTGTTCATGGGGCGTGGCGTGGACGTGTACCCGGCGGTACTGCCGGGTGGTGATTCTCGCCGGCGGCGAGGCGTCGGGATGATGCAGGATGATGGATGTTTACTCATCGGCGTTGCAAGCGGTTGCATACTCCGCTGCGTTATCTCGGATAATACCGGCGGGCGACACGGATCGGGTGCTCACAGCGGCGTCTTATGCAGGATCGTGGATACGAGCTTCCGAGAATCAACGCTCTCGGAAGGCGGGTGAATACGGTAAGAAGAGAGGGTCGAGGCTGCTCTAGACCCCGGCCCTACTAACGTCGCTTAGATCCCCTCGGGCGGCTCGCCACCAGTATGGGCAAACAGCTTGCACACGATCTTCCACGACCCCTCGATACGCGCTAGCAGGAAGTAGTCGATGAAGGAGACAGTCCCCCAGTAGTTCTCCTCTGCCACCACACCTACCGCAGCATCTCCTGTTTGCTGAACCGAGAGGACGCGCGAGCGGTAGGTGCCGGTATCGGCCGGGTCGCTCTCGGCCAGCTTGAAGAGCTCCTCGATGGGCACGTCGAAGCGCTCTCCAGCGAGCGAGCCGAACATGTGTGCGTCCGCATGGAAGGCTTCCTTAAGCTTGGAGACGTCGCCCTTGGCCTCCCCTTCGGTACACAGCTCTAGCACTCGGCTGATCGCGTCGTAGTCACTCACCACATCTGCTGCGACGCTGATGTTGCCCTCGTTGGCCTGAGCCATGAGTTACCTCCTTGTCCCCTGGGTGGTCCCCGTTGGACCCCCCTTGCTAATAGCATTGTGCCTAAGCGAGAAGCTCGGCGTATCCCCCAAATGAGTGATCTTTGGAAACTCCCTTGGCGGGCTTCCGAGAATGGAAGCTCTCGGAAGGTGGGTGAATAGCCTAGTGTTATAGGGGGTGTTGACAAACCTATGGTGAGAGGCGTATATCACGGGACAATGACATAGAACGCCACAACGCCGAGTCTCCGGGTGGCGCCGGAGAGCGGGGGACCCACGATCGGTCCTCTTGGACCTCGGGGTGAGTCGCTAGCGAGAGCTAGCGTAGGGCTTGACTCTTTCGGCCCGAACCCGACAGCTAACCTCGTAGGCGCTGAAGAAGGAGGTCTGGTGACCGAGAGACGATTCTCGTGGCCGTGTTTATTTGGCGGTCCTCGCCGTCTGACCGGCGGGTGGACGTGAGGAGGTTCAGGGTCGTAGTCGGGGTCAACGCCGGGGTTATGCTGGCCCTCGGCCTGGCGTTGTTGGTTCCCTTGATTCTCTCCTTCATCTACCGGGACGGCTCGTGGGAGAGCTTCCTGATCCCCGCTGCCATGATGATCCCGCTGGGCGCGGCGGGTCTCTGGGCGAGTCGGCCACGGAATGCGGGCTACGTCCTGGAGCGGGACGTTTTCTTCTCGGTGACCCTGGCCTGGGTGCTCGCGGCCTTCCTCGGTGGGGTCCCGTACTTGCTGGAGGGGACCTTTACAAGCCTTGTGGACTCCACCTTCGAGGGGATGAGCGGCTTCACCACCACCGGAGCGACGCTCCTCTCGGACATCGAGGCCGAGACGCCCTCCATCCTCTTTTGGCGCAGCATGACCCAGTGGCTCGGGGGCGTAGGGATCGTGGTTCTCTTCGTGGCGGTAGCCCCCGCCATAGGAGCGGGGGCCGCACGGCTGCTCGGGGCCGAGGTCTCGGGGCTCACCCAGGCCAGGTTTACGCCCCGTATCGCCGACACCGCCAAGATCCTTCTAATCATCTACCTCGCCATCTCCGTGGCCGAGGTTCTCGCACTGCTCGTGGTTGGCATGCCCCTCTACGACGCGGTGGTCCACACCTTCACCACCGTCGCGACCGGGGGCTTCAGCCCCAAGACCGCCTCCATAGCCTTCTACGACTCAGTCGCCATAGAAGCGGTCATCATCGTCTTCATGATCCTCTCGGCGGTCTCTTTCTCGCTCTACTACCTCATTTACACCCGGCGCCGGTTCGACGTGGTGCTCGACCGGGAGCTGCTCACCTACCTAGCCGTACTGGTGGGGGCCGTCTTGTTCGTGTGGGGCGTGCTGGTCTTCGAGGGGGACTACGGGGACTCTTGGGGCCGGGCGCTAAGGGACGCGGCGTTCACGGTGACGAGCATAATGACCACCACGGGGTTCGTCACGGCCGATTTCGACGAGTGGGACACGGCTGCAAAGTTCGCCCTGGTCGTTCTGATGTTCGTCGGGGGCTGCGCGGGTTCGACCGCCGGGGGGATAAAGGTAATCCGGATCATGATCGTCTTCCGCACCAACTTCCAAGAGATCTTCAAGATGATCCACCCGAAGGCGGTGACCCCCCTCAGGATCGGAGACCGGATAGTGCCGGAGGGGGTGCGCCAGGCGGTTCTCGGGCTCTTCGCCGCCTGGATCGCCGTGTTCGCCCAGGCGACGTTCCTCGTCGCCCTTCAGGAAGACCTCACGCTGATCTCCGCGTCCACCGCCGTGGCCGCCACACTCAACGTGATCGGCCCGGGGCTGGGACAGGTTGGGGCCTCCGAGAACTTTGAGGCGGTCAACTCCTTCGGGCGCGTGGTGCTTACGGGGTGCATGCTGCTCGGGAGGCTCGAAATATTCACCGCCCTGGTGCTGCTCTCTCCGGCGTTCTGGAGGAGATGAGAACCCCTCTCGGGGTCCGCACAGTGCGCTTCCGGGAATAACTGGTATCGGAAGGCGGGGGCGTTGCTGCTAAATCTGGTCCAGTTAGCAGGTGGTTAGCAGCAAACCCGTGGCCCGATCCGAAAACCGCTAAGAAAAAGGATCGGGCCTGTTCGGGTGGGGACGGTTTGCTCGACCGGTCTCCCGGCGCTCCGTTCGTCGTTTCGAGGGAGGAGGATACCCCGTCTCGTGACGCCCCTATGTTCCTATCGCTGTGCTCTGGCGAGGCCCCACAAGTCGTTCTGGCCGCTCCGCAACGTGTCGCGCTCCTTGAGTAGATCGGCGGTCGCGTCCTTCACCACGTCGGGTAGCTGATCTCGGAGTCGTTCGAGCGCGGACGCCGTCTCGTTCAGAACATCCAGCGCGGGCTCGCGGCTTTCGTGTTTGACGAGACGCCTCGCCCCGCCCGAGGGATCGACCTTCGAGGGGCGTGAGCCACCGGATACGAGGTTCGCCAACTCCGCCTCAAGCCTGCCGATGCGGGCGGTGGCTACGGGTAGACGTTCACGGGCCTGGACGTACCGGCGCTCAAGGGCCTCGGGCTCCTCACCTCCGCCATTGGGGACCATCGCGTCCAGGCGTGCGCGGTTGATGCGCTCGGGGATCTCGGCGGCCTCGTGAGTGAGCCCGTGGACCTCCAGCCGCAGCCGCGTCAACTCGCCGGTCGCGGCGTCGTAGCGTTCTAGCTTCTCGTCAGCCTGCTCGCGCAAACTGGCGGCTTCGGCCAGCGCGGCTCGCACGATCTCCTCGACGCCTTCGCGCACGTCGCGGAGTAGATCGTCGGTGGTGGGGGCTTCTCTAACCTGCATTGCGCCTCCCGATCTCCGCCATCTCCGCGTCGTCCGCCTCCATCTGGGCGATGTGCCGGGCGAGGCGGGCGCTGCCGTCCATCTCCGCCGCGTATTCGGCGTAGGCGCGGGCGTCGTCGTCGGACATCTCCGAGAGATCGACCTCGCTACCGTTGATCTCGGCGGTGTTCACGGTCGCCTTCTTGGTCTCGAAGGGTAGGCCAGCGGTCAGCTTGATACCCGGCAGCAGCAAAATCGCCACCTTGGCTATGAGGTCCGCGTCGGCCTTCCGGTCTTCCTCTATCGCCCTCTTCCACAAATGCCTGACAGCACTCTCTCCTCTCGTGGGCGTCTTCGTGTCCGTGGTCTTCGTGTCTTCCGTCGTTCCGTTCATGGTCATGCTCGTTGCTCCTCTGCTCGTGGGCTATCGTTGCGGTGGCTGTCGGGTCACGTCACGTCTTCACCCCCGGCGGTCTCGATCCAGGCGCTCAAAGACTTCGCGGTACGGTGACAGCCGGTTGCGGGTCTCTAGCTCCTCAGCGCTCAAATCCGCGTCGGGTATGTCTTGGTCGAGTAGCCTCGCGTAGGCGTCCAAAGAGAGCCCGGAGCCGTCCCAGTCAGGCAACCCATCCTCGTCCACTGGAGGCGCACCGGCCCGGAATTCCCTGCTGCCTCCAACCCGCCGCTCCAATGCTCGCAGTCGCCTAGCTAACGGACCCATGCGTCTCCTCCAATCGTTTTCTCAATCTCCGCCAAACGCTCCGCTATATCCCTGGTCTCGCCAACGCGCAACTCCAAATCCCACAAACGCATCCGGCTCTCGACCGCGCTCCTGCGGGCCTCCGAGAGGGCTTTCAGCACCAAAGCATCATCGCCTTGCCGGGCTCCTTTCGTCGCCAGGTTGACGGCGATTTTTTCGTAGTGGCTGAGTTTCTCCTCGGCGTTTCGGAAGCGATCCAGGAGGTCCCGTCCCTTCTCGACCGCCTTCTCCTCGGCTCCACGGCTTACGGCTGCGGGAAGATGGTTCTTGCGATGGCGGGAGAGGGCGTCTTCGCTCAGCAAATATTTCCGCGCAACGCCGCGCAAAGATCGCCCACCCTCGACCAGTTGGGCGTTTAGATCGTCAATGTCGGGATGACCACAAACACTACAACGCGGACTCATGCGGCTCTCCTTACCGGCACGTGCTCCGCGACTCGCCCGCTTCGACGGCGTAGCTCCGCGATAAACAGCCGCTTCTCGGGCGGCGGCAACGCAAAAACCGCGATGCGAAGCGCGGCGAGCGCGGCGGTGTCGCCCAGGCACTCCTCGATTCGCTTTAGCAGGCTGGCGGCGGTATGAGGCCCGGTGGAGACGCGGCGAGGCTGGAGGAGATGGTGTCCCGATCTGCGGTGTCCGGTGATCGTCGGCCCCGTGAATCCGAATCGGACGGCGATCGCGCTGGTATAGAGACCACGGTGGATGGCCGCGTCGATTTCCTCGCGCAGGTCGCTGGTGCAAACGCTGCATCTTTTCGGCATCGTCCCTCCTCCCTCGTTTCGTCGCCGTTTCGTCGTGGTGCGGTCTCCGATCATTGTACCGGCTCGGGGTCGATGGCGAGGTCCGAAGGGACTATAAAAGCCACCACCCGCCGCTCGTCGATCCACTGTAGTTCCACGCCCGCGCCGCCCGCTAGAAGCAAACCGCCCAGGAGATCGCGGGAGTCGTCGTCTGCGGTGTCGTGGATCACCATGAGGTCCGCAGTTCGGGGCATCAGGCCACGTCCGACCGGTCGGGTGTTTCGTCGGCGTTCCAGCCCGTTTGGTCAGCGACGGCCACTACGT
>MWWA01000317.1_pt1 | contig 12871 bp, 10 predicted proteins | sample 1047341 | NCBI WGS metagenome assembly MWWA01 (sample SAMN06349978, study PRJNA376086) | soil metagenome | isolation source: MS5-1 sample Antarctic (ecotone) soil | place: Antarctica | collected 2015-01-13
AATACTAAGATTGGTTCTGTTGACTATAATTGGAATCTCAATGAACAGAAATAAGTAACTTGTATCGCAGCAATTCGTCATTTAAAATATCACTACGCAACATACTCTCTCAATAAACATTTCCGGTATGCTAAGACTTATACTGCTTTCCTCTCTGTTTATGCTATCCTGTAGCAATCCTCAAAAAAATGATGCACAACAACTTTTAGAAAAGTCTTTTTCATATCATGACCCCGAGGGTAATTGGTCAAAATTAAAAACCCGCCTCTATTTAAGTAGCATTGACACTGCCGGAAGAGAAAATCCATTCCAATTGGAAATTGATAATGCAACAGGTTATTTCTGTCATGTAACAAATAAAGACGGTAAAGAAATTGTGAAAGGGGTTTCCAAAGGGAATGAATTTTTTTTGATTGATGGAAAGGCTGATTTTAGTGAAGAAGATCAAAAAAAATATAAGCTCAATTCAGAAAGCGCAAAGTCGGTTCAAAACTTTTATGGCTACCTGTATGGCTTACCAATGAAGCTGACGGATGCAGGAGCGAATATTTCTGACACAGTCTCCAATGAGGAGTTTAATGGGAAAACTTACCAAACTATCCAGGTAACTTATGACCCTGGAATGGGAAAAGAAGTTTGGACTTTCTTCCTCGATCCAAAAACTTCTGCTATGGAGGCCTACAGGTTTATGTTTAGCGCCGGATCAGATGAGGGCGAGTATATTTTATTAAATGAAACATTGACCATAGACGATATTAAAATTCCTAAAGTGCGTAAGTGGCATTTTGTCAAGGGCAATAAATACCTTGGAACAGATAACTTGTTAAAAGCGGAAAAGCTGAATGGATATAGGTTATAATGTTTAGTTTGAAAGAAAGTTTTAATGTCATCAGGTTATAAATTTTGCAGGAAGAAAAATCAAATAAATTGTAATGCCTCAACAGATCGTTATTATTGGCAATGGAATATCTGGTATCACCTGTGCAAGAAATATCCGTAAGCAAAGCAATGATGATATCAAAGTAATCTCTTCGGAAACAGAACATTTTTATTCCCGCACGGCACTGATGTACATCTACATGGGACACATGAAATATGAACACACAAAACCTTATGAAGACTGGTTTTGGCAGAAGAACCGCATACAACTCGTGAAGGGACATGTGAATGCCATTGATATAAAAAGCAAAAAACTTTTGCTGCAATCACAGGCTTTCATCAATTATGACAAGCTGGTTATAGCTACCGGTTCTACTTCTAACAAACCAAATTTTCCAGGCATAAATTTAAATGGCGTACAAAGCCTGTATGGCATACCCGACCTGGAGTTGATGAATGAAAATACAAAAGGAATAAAGAAAGCGGTGATCGTGGGTGGCGGACTGATTGGTATTGAAATGGCAGAAATGTTATTGTCAAGAAATATACATGTAACATTCTTAGTTCGGGAAGAAGCATACTGGAACAATATACTACCAAAGGAAGAAGCGGAATTAGTGACCCGTCATATAAAAGAACATCATGTTGATTTAAAAACCGCCACAGAGTTGAAAGAAATAAAAGGTGAAGGGAAAGTAAAATCAGTTATCACAAATAAAGGTGAAGAAATAGAGTGCGGGTTTGTAGGTATAACAGTAGGGGTTAGCCCGAATATTTCTATTATAAAAAACTCCGGTATAGAAACTGAAAGAGGTGTATTGGTGAATGATTTTTTTGAAACTAATATACCGGATATATATGCCATCGGAGATTGTGTTCAACATAGAAATCCACCTGCAGGTAGAAAAGCAGTAGAACAGGTTTGGTATACCGGTAGAATACATGGTGAAACATTGGCACAGACGCTCGTCGGAAAAAGAACAGTTTATAATCCCGGCCCCTGGTTCAACTCAGCTAAATTTTTTGATATAGAATACCAAACCTACGGAATAGTAAATGCGAAGGATGCAGAAGATGAAACTTCTTTTTATTGGGAACATGAAAAGGGCAGAATTTGTTTTCGTGCTGTCTATAATAAAGATGATGAAACAATCATTGGTTTTAATGCTTTAGGATTTAGGCTGCGACATGCTGTATGCGATCAGTGGCTGCAGGAAAAAAGAAAGATTGATGATGTGATGGCTAATCTTCATCAACTGAATTTTGATCCGGAGTTCTTTGACAAGTATGAAAGAGAAATTCTTTCATCTTATAACGAACAAACAGGGAAGAATATAAAAAGCAAAAACAAAAAATCGTTTGCTTTCTTCAATTGGTGACAATGTTTTTACTTAAAAAATAATTATGGCGCAACTTGTTACAAACAATCCATCACTTTCACTAACCGAAGAAAGTGCATCGCAAACGATATTCCAAAAAGTGGGAGGAATTTGTATTGCCATAGCAATTTTGTTTTTAGTTGCAGCATTGTCAGGTGTCAGTAAAGAATACCCGCTTTTATTCATGATCATTATCGTTGGAATGTTTACGCTGGCCGCTGTTTTTTATGCATTGCCATATTATAAGGGTATTGCCGGTGTACGCATGAATGGTATCATGTTCAAAAGTATGACCAACAAAGGAGCCATTGCATGGATTTTTGCTATAGTACTTACCGGTTTTTACATCATCATTTATTGGTTCCCCTGGATGTTTGGTGGCTTGATACGGATCTTTGATCCGCTTAGTCAGTTACTTGCCAACCAACCTGCAAATCAATGGTTCATGTATGGCGCATTGTACACATTGGCAGTATTAACTATGGGCATACGGTTTATCGGCAAGTACCGCCATAGCCGCTATCATGTTATCCGTACTTTTTCGGTGATGTTCTTTCAATTGGGTTTTGCTTTTCTTATACCTATGTTTTTAAAAAAATTAAATGAGCCTGAATTTTATTTTTCTTATTTCTGGCCACTTAAGTACAATTACCTTTTTCCTTCCGATGTGTCTTCTTTAATGAGCTCCGGGAATCTCGGCGTGTTCATGGTTTTTTGGGGAGCGGTTATGACCTTTGTTGCTACTCCAATCCTTACTTATAAATATGGCAAACGCTGGTATTGCTCCTGGGTATGTGGTTGTGGTGGTTTAGCTGAAACGGCAGGTGACCCGTACCGGCATCTTTCTGATAAAAGTTTAAAAGCCTGGAAAATTGAACGATGGATGGTGCACAGCGTTTTGGTATTTATTACAATTACAACCATTTTGCTTTGGTTGAATTCTTATTATAAAGGTGGCATACTCGGATCAGTCTCCGGCGCTTTTGCCCAATGGTATGGCTTCTTTATCGGGGCGGTATTCTCGGGGGTCATTGGTGTTGGGTTTTATCCCTTAATGGGGGCAAGGGTCTGGTGCAGGTTTGGTTGCCCTATGGCGGCTGTTTTGGGAATTTTTCAAAAATTCAAATCAAAATTTAGGATTACAACCAATGGCGGACAGTGCATATCCTGCGGTAACTGCTCTACTCATTGCGAGATGGGAATTGATGTTCGCTGGTATGCGCAAAGGGGTCAGAATATTGCGAGGGCATCTTGTGTAGGTTGTGGTATTTGTGCAACTGTTTGTCCAAGAGGTGTATTAAAATTGGAGAATGGGAAAGAGGAAGGAAGAATCAATGATAAACCCATCAGCATTGGCAATAACAACATCACAGTTCATTTGTAAATACCTTTACACATCCTATAAAAATGTTTAATGCTTGATGTGTTTGTAAATATTATAGTCGTATTGTATACACTCGCTATTATATTTGTTTTGTTTCATTCCCTCTTTGATGCGCATCTGATCTTTCATTATCTCCGTTCCCATCGGAAAAAAAGCACCACCATTTACAAGCAGGATTTTACACCATTCGTAACTATCCAACTTCCGGTTTATAATGAACTACATGTGGTTGAAAGGTTGCTGGATGCTGTTGCTGCGATAGATTATCCAAAGGATAAATTAGAGATACAGGTGCTTGATGACAGCACGGATGAAACATCTGTAGTCATTTCCCGCAAAATACTTTCCCTACAGCAACAAAATATTTCTATTGAACACATTCAACGGTGCAACCGCGAAGGGTTTAAAGCCGGTGCTTTGAAACACGCATTAAGTATTGCAAAAGGAGAATTCTTTGCTGTCTTTGATGCTGATTTTCTTCCTTCAAAAGATTTTCTCAAACGAACAATTTTCTATTTTACCGATCCGTCCATCGGTATGGTGCAAACAAATTGGGCACACATTAATAAAGAAACATCGTTGTTAGCCAAACTGCAGGCAATAGCGCTGGATGGGCATTTTAGCATAGAGCAACAAGGCAGGAATGCAGCAGGTTATTTTATAAACTTTAATGGTACGGCAGGAGTTTGGCGCAAACAGACGATTTTAGATGCGGGAAACTGGCAGGCTGATACGCTTACAGAGGATTTTGATTTGAGTTACCGTGCACAAATGAAAGGCTGGCAATTTAAATACCTCGAAGATTTTGCCACGCCTGCAGAACTACCGCCCCTGGTAAGTGCTTTAAAATCGCAACAATTCCGCTGGACCAAAGGTGGAGCCGAAACAGCCCGGAAAAATTTGAAAACGTTATTTTCCTCACCGCTTCCTTTATCAGTTAAGTTGCATGGTGCTTTTCATCTTATTTATAGCTTTGGATTTATAAGCATTATTACTTGTGTAGTACTGACTGTACCCTTATTATTTGTAAAAGAGTTTTACCCTCAATACAATTGGGCTTTCAAAATTTCCCGCATTATTGGCATCAGTTTTTTCATTTATATTCTGCATTATTTTATATCTTATTTCAACAATAACAAAGGAAGTATTGCTGAAAGGATATCCGGTTTTATTTTTCAGTTTCCACTTTTTGTGTCTCTGTTTATAGGAATTTCATTGAGTAATTCTATTGGTATATTGCAGGGCTACCTGGGTATTAAATCTGGTTTTGTCCGCACTCCAAAGTTCAATACAATTACTTCAGAAGATAAGGTGATGAAAAGCAAGTATGCACAAACTAAAATTAACTGGTTAACATTTATTGAAGGCGTGCTTATTTTTTATTTTTTGTTTGGTTTGATCCAGGCTTTTTATTTTAAAAATTATGGCAGCATACCATTATTGTTGATGGCATTCACGGGTTTTTTCATGGTGTTTTGGTTGAGTATCAAAGAAAAAAGAGAGAAATCTTTCGTCACTGCATGATTAGAAACCCTATAATCGTTGTAATCATCCCGGCATACAACGAAGAGAATTCAATAGCAAAAGTGATCAACGATATTCCAACCGGCCTGGTGCATGAAGTGATTGTTGTCAATAATAATTCAAACGATGCCACTGAAGTAAATGCACGGGATGCAGGCGCAACAGTTCTTCGCGAAAGAAGACCGGGCTATGGCTTTGCCTGCCTGAAAGGAATAGAATATTTGAAACAGTTAAAAAATAAACCGGACATTGTTGTTTTTATTGATGCTGACTATTCCGATCATCCGGAAGAAATGCCTTTGCTCGTGAAGCCAATTATCAGTGATGGGATGGACATGGTGATTGGATCAAGAGCATTAGGAAAAAAAGAAAGAGGATCTATGACGGTTCAACAGGTGTTTGGCAATTGGCTGGCGACAAGATTATTAAAAATAATTTATGATGTTCGTTACACGGATCTTGGACCTTTCAGAGCTATTTGCTACGATAAGCTGCTGGAGATAAATATGCAGGACACTACTTATGGATGGACAGTAGAAATGCAGCTAAAAGCAGCTAAATTGAAAATGAAAATTATTGAAGTGCCTGTCAGTTATCGCAAACGCATAGGTTTTTCGAAGATCAGTGGAACCCTAAAAGGCACAGTGATGGCGGGTTATAAAATCATCACGACTATTTTTAAATACAGATAAAATTTGCGCCTTCGAATTCATCGTGAAGTAATACAATTGTGTTATTACTGATTATTCTTAGAAAAAATAAAGTAATGAGAAAATTAACTCCATTTCATGTTGCGGTACCAGTTTATGATTTAGAAGAAGCAAGAAAATTCTATCGGGAAATATTAGGATGTGGTGAAGGAAGAAGCGACGTGAACTGGACTGATTTTGACCTGTATGGACACCAGTTTGTAATACATTTAAAGCCAAGGCCTGCAGAAGAAGTACAGCATCATTTTAACCCGGTTGATGGCCATGATGTTCCTGTTCCTCATTTTGGTGTAGTTTTAGAATGGCATGCATGGCATGAATTAGAAAAAAGATTAAAGAACTACAATACCAAATTTATAATTGAACCCTACATTCGATTTAAAGGCCTGCCAGGTGAACAGGCAACAATGTTCTTTTTGGACCCATCTGGGAATGCTCTTGAATTTAAATCCTTCCAGGATATTAGCCAGTTGTTTGCCGTCTGATTTCATACCCTAAAAATTAACCAAATAAGCTATCATTATCCATAAACTGGACCTTTGCGCACAGACAATTAGGACAGTTTGGTTAGATACAAATTATTGATCAAAACAGATTTTAACTCTTATATTATTAATCCTTTGATACTGGCTAAAACATTCCATTCATTCAATCGCGTTGCCACAATAACTTCATGAATGCTTATACAACAGCTTTAAAATAATTCAATGGACAGAAAAGAATTTATTAAAAACACAGGCATAGCCGCGGCATCGTTTGCTGTATTACCAAAAAGTAGTTTGTTTTCTGCTGCGGGTGAAAAAGTAAAAATTGCCATTGTGGGTGTTGGTCTCAGGGGACAAGAACATCTCGACCTTGTATTAAGAAGGGATGATGTAGAGTTGGTAGCCATTTGTGATATTGATGACAGGATGCTTGCCAAATCAAAAGAGATCATCACTAAAAACAGAAAAAAGATGCCGCAAATTTTTACGGGTGATTTGTATGCTTGGAAAAAGATGCTGGAGATGAAAAGACTGGATGCAGTTATTATTGCGACTCCGTGGGAATGGCATAAGGAAATGATCATTGGTTCATTGGAGGCCGGTATTAAGTACGTAGGTACTGAAGTAATGCTGGGCATTAGTCTGCAGGATCATTGGGATGTGGTAAAGGCCGCAGAAAAATATAAGGCTCATGTGATGATGCTGGAGAACGTTTGTTACCGTCGAGACGTGATGGCGGTATTAAATATGGTTAGACAGGGCTTATTTGGTGAGATGGTTCATCTCCAGGGTGGTTACCAGCATGACTTGAGAGAAGTGAAATTCAATGATGGAGTGAAAGCGTATGGCGGGGGTTGTGAAATAGGCGACAAAGCCTGGACAGAGGCCCGGTGGAGAACCCAGCACTCAATTAATCGCAATGGAGATTTGTATCCTACACATGGTATCGGCCCCATTGCTCATTATATAAATATCAACCGGGGTAACCGTTTCATAAACCTTTGTTCCTTCTCTTCAAAAGCGAGGGGACTGCATAATCATATTTTAAAAACTTGCGGTGAAAATCACCCCAATTCAAAAATTAATTTCAAGCTTGGTGATGTAGTGACAACATCAATCAATTGTGCTAATGGTGAAACTATTTTATTACAGCATGATACCAATCTCCCCCGACCTTATTCTTTAGGTTTCAGAGTGCAGGGCACCGATGGTTTGTGGATGGATGTAAATAAGGGTATTTACATAGAAGGGAAATCGCCCAAACCGCATCAATGGGAGGCGGCTAAAGAATGGCTTGATAAATACGACCATCCTTTATGGGCAAGGTGGAGTAAGGAAGCACAAGGCTCAGGTCACGGCGGTATGGACTTTTATGTTATTCATTCTTTTATTGAATCCATCAAACGCAAAACGGCAACACCAATGGATGTATATGATGCAGCAGTATGGAGTGCCATTACTCCTTTAAGTGAGCAGTCTATTAATTTGGGCAGTGAAACTATCGAGTTTCCTGATTTTACAGCAGGGCAATGGATGTATCGTAAAGCAGTGTTTGCATTGAATGATGAGTTTTAGTGCGAGTGAATAGCTAAAAATAATCGATCAATTATGTTACGGTCTGTTTTGCTCGCATATGGTTTTAAAGTGAAATCGCTAAAGCTGGAAGCATTTGGCAGTGGCCTTATTAATAGTACCTGGAAAGTGATAACTCCGGAAAAGGAATATATTCTTCAGCGCGTCAATAATAATGTGTTTAAAGATCCTGGTGATATTGCCCATAATATCAGTTTAATTACTGAATATTTAAAGCAACATCATCCGGAATATAAGTTTGTAGCGCCAATGATTTCTACCGATGGTGAGGAAATGATTTATCAGAAGGGAGAAGGGTTTTTCAGAATGTTTCCTTTTGTTGCCGGCTCTCATTCGAAAGATGTGGCAGAAACACCAGAACAGGCTTGCGAGGTGGCTGCACAGTTCGGAAGATTTACCCGGTTGCTCAGCGGTATTGATATTAGCCAGTTAAAAATTACTATTCCTTTTTTTCATGATTTGACATTAAGATACCAGCAATTTTTAATGGCTCTTGAAAATGGTAACAAACAACGTATAACTGAATCAGATGAGTTGATAAAAGAACTGGAAAAACATGTTTCTATTATATCAGATTTTGCAAGTATTAAATCTTGCACAGAATTTAAACTGAGGGTTACTCATCATGATACCAAGATCAGCAATGTGTTGTTTAACGCCCAGGGAAAAGGTTTATGTGTGATTGACCTGGATACGGTAATGCCCGGTTATTTTATTAGTGATCTGGGAGATATGATGCGTACTTACCTGTCGCCGGCAAATGAAGAAGAAAAAGATTTTTCAGCAATTAAAGTAAGAGAAGATTTTTATAAAGCTATTGTAAAAGGTTATTACAATGAGATGAAAGATGATCTAACGGAAACAGAAAAGAAATATTTCTTTTATGCCGGTAAGTTTATGATCTATATGCAGGCCCTCCGTTTCCTGACGGATTATTTAAATGATGATGACTATTATGGCGCAAAATATACCGGCCATAACCTGTTAAGAGCCTGTAACCAGATGGTGCTGCTGCAGCGATTGTTGGAAAAAGAAGTTGTGCTCTCTGGTTACCGGGGATAAATAAAAGTTCATAAAGCTCCGTAGGAGCTATCTTGCAAATACCTGAATATATTTGATCATGCCATTTAAAATAGCAGTCTAAATCAAAACATTAAAATTGTTGTATGGATAATATGAAGCATTTTTCATGGTTGGTCGTGGCTGGGGCTTTCCTGGCCTCTTGCAATCAGGGAGTCACCCCGCCTACTAAACAATTCGAAGAACAATGGTATGCGGGAAAAGCGGAATTAAGTACCTATAGTTTACAACAAGCCAGGTATGGCGAGATAAGAAACGGAGAAGCTGTGCTCATTTTTGTAACTGAAGATTTCTCCACCAATAAATTAGTGAAGCTGGATGAACCTGAAAAAACAGACGATAAGATGCGTGTGTTGAAAATGAACATGACCAAAAATTTTGTTACCGGAATTTATCCTTACTCCATGATGCTGTCTGTTTTTACACCGGTTTCAAAAGAAGGAAAAGAAAAAACCTTAAAAGCAGACTGCTCATCGCAGGAATGGTGCGGACAAACATTTTCACAATTGCAGTTGAAAGGCAATGATTATAACTGGCAGCTGCATTCTTATTTTGAAAAAGAAGGCGAACAAGATAAAAAACTTGATGCCGTTGTAATCGAAGATGAACTCTGGAACCGAATTCGAATAAATCCTTCCTCATTGCCACAAGGTAAGGTTTCATTGCTGCCTGGCTTATTGTGGCAACGTTTATCGCATGTACCATTGAAGGAAGAAGTAGCCGTATTAACCTTATCAAAAGCGGATAGTTTTTTTATAAAAGACAGTGGAGTTCAGATGTACACTATACATTATCCTGCTGCACAAAGAACATTACAGATCTATTTTCAATCTGCTTTTCCTCATGAAATATTGGGATGGCAGGAAAATTATCCTGATGGTTTTGGCAACAATAAAAAAATGCTGATTACAAAAGCTGTAAAAAAGAAAACTGCCTGGCTTGATTACTGGAAGCATAATGCTCTTGCTGATACCACATATCGTGATACGTTGCAATTGATGCCATGAATAAGGCATTCTATCAAGATCATTACTGCAGCATTTAATTTAGTTCATCCTTACAGGCAACATTTACAGGATAAAATTTGCATGGCCTCCCACAATTCCAATAACTTTATTTAAAAAGCATTTACATGAGAAAAATAATCATTTTTCTTTTCATTGTATTTTCATCTGCCTGTATGAAGGCACAAACTCCTGCTGATATAAAAAAGCTGGACTCTGTATTAACTGTGCTTAATAAGACCAATCGCTTTAATGGCGCTGTTCTTTATGCCGAAAAAGGAAAGATCATTTATAAAAAAGCTTTTGGTGTTACAGACTTTCGCAGTAACCAGCCACTCAAAACTACTTCGGCTTTCAACCTTGCTTCAGTAACCAAGCAATTTATTTGCGTGTGCATTTTGATAATGAAAGAAAGAGGACAATTGCAATTTGATGATAATTGCAAAAAATATATTCCTGAACTGCCTTACGACAGCATAACCATCCGTAACCTGATGACTCACACATCAGGCATACCTGAATACTTTGATGTTTTTCAGCGCTACAAAACACCGTTGGATACACTGACCAATGAAAAACTGATCACACTCTTTTCAACCTATAAACCCGCACTTGATTTTGCCACCGGAACAAAATGGAATTACTGCAATACAAATTATGCTCTGCTGGTAAGCATCATTGAACGCATTAGCAAAGAGCCAATTGCTGTTTTTTTTAAAAAGAATATCACTGCGCCGCTTGGATTGAAAGACACTTATGTTTATGATGTGTTGATGCCTTCCGTTCCATCCAATCATGTGTATGGTTTTGAAGAAACAGGCGAAAGGAGAAAGCTAAATGACCTGACCACTTTTGATGGTGTTGTTGGCGATGGAAATATTTATTCTTCGGTTGAAGATTTGTACAAATGGGAGCAAAGCCTAACAACAGAAAAGCTGGTTAAAAAAGAAACCCTGGCACTCGTCTTTGAGCCGGTTAAATTAAAAGACGGAACAACCTACCCTTATGGCTTTGGCTGGTTTATTGAAAAAGAAAAGGATCAGCAATACTCGCACACGGGTGGGTGGGCAGGTTTTGGAAACCTCATTTATCGGGATGTAAAAAATAACCGCATCATCGTTTCATTGAGCAGTGGTGGCAATGGTTTTGTAAATCGTGTTACAAGAAACTTTATACAGGGTAAGCAATTGGATTTGCCTGCCGGTTTTTTAATAAAGAATGTACAGTTGATTGATGGCACCGGGACGCCAGCAAGAAATGCCTCTGTAAGAATACAAAGCAATAGAATTATTGCAGTTGGCAACCTTCAACCATTTAATGGAGAAGAAATTGTTGACGGCGGAGGAAAAATATTGGCTCCGGGATTTATTGATAGTCACAGCCATTTGGAAGGCTCGCTGTCAAAATATCCGGAGGCACAGGCTGCATTAAACCAGGGCATCACCACCATTGTTGTTGGCCAGGATGGAAGTAGTCGTCCTATTGACAGTATAAAAGCTAATTTAAAAAGAACCCCTCCTGCCATTAACATTGCAACGTATACAGGGCATGCAACGATAAGAGAAAAAATTATGGGTTCGCCCAATTTAGCAAGGCCTGCTACTAACGAGGAGTTAGAAAAAATAAAAGAATTGCTTCTTGCCGAATTAAAAAAAGGTTCATTGGGCCTTTCTACCGGGCTGGAATATGAAGCAGGTTTTTACAGCAGCCGCCACGAGGTAATAGAATTAGCGAAAGTAGCCGCCACAGTAAAAGGAAGGTACATCAGTCATATAAGAAGTGAAGATATTAACATGGCAGATGCCATTGATGAGATTATTAATATTGGCCGGGAAGCAAAATTACCGGTACAGATTTCTCACATAAAAATTGCATTAAAAGATGATTGGGGAAGTGCGCCTACATTGCTGGCCGCATTACAAACTGCCAGGGCTGAAGGCATTGACATTACGGCAGATTGTTACCCTTATGATTTTTGGAACAGTACGTTAAGAGTATTGTTTCCTAAAAAAGATTTTACCAGTTTGGAGGGAGCAACCTATGCCACTGATCATCTATTTGACCCTGAAGGTTCGGTGCTGGTGCGCTTTGCACCCGATAGTAATTACAAAGGGAAAACAGTGGCAGCGATCGCAAAAATGAGAAATGAAACGGCCGCACAAACGCTGTTGTATTTAGTAGCTGCCGCCGCTGCATATAAAAAACAACAAACCGATTCAGATGGTATTGAAACTATCATGGGCAAGTCAATGGCTGAAGAAGATATCAGTAGTTTTTTAAGGTGGCCGCATACAAATATTTGCTCTGATGGCGCCAATGGTGGACATCCGAGAGGGTATGGAAGTTTTACAAGAATATTGAGCCGGTATGTAAAAGATAAAAAGCTTATGAGCTGGGAAGAAGCGATTAATAAGATGACGGGACTTGCAGCAGAGCATACAGGTATTACAAGCCGAGGCATCATAGCACCTGGTTATTTTGCTGATCTTGTTTTGATCGATCCTGCCACCGTAAAAGATAATGCCGACATACATAATCCGACCGCATTGTCTGATGGCATTTTAAAGGTGTGGGTGAATGGTGTTTTAGTTTATAAAGATAAAGTTGCTTTGAAAAAATATCCGGGCGAGTTTGTTGGAAGATAATTTGACGTTGAATAAATTTTACAAATAATGAGTGCCATGCTTTTACCCAAAGCCATTATTCTAACAGACGGTATGCTGCATAAAACTGATGCAAAGACTGCCCATGGCTTACTACGTGGCACAGAACGGTATAATATTGTTGCTGTCATCGACAGTGCACATGCTGGTAAAGATGCAGGCGAAGTATT
>MWWA01000318.1_pt1 | contig 12852 bp, 20 predicted proteins | sample 1047341 | NCBI WGS metagenome assembly MWWA01 (sample SAMN06349978, study PRJNA376086) | soil metagenome | isolation source: MS5-1 sample Antarctic (ecotone) soil | place: Antarctica | collected 2015-01-13
AAGCTACGGGAGAGGGCAATATTGAACGTCCGCAGCGGAGTCTGTGGCGTAGGATCTTCGGAGGGTAGCGGGTGAGGGTGACTTTGAGCGGCCACGCTCGCAAGCGGATGGAAGAGCGCGTGGTCTCACGGGAAGACATCGAGCACGTACTATCGGGCCGGGGTTCGGAACATCCTAGCCCCAAGAAGCGCACACTTCGAGGGCGGGACGCCGGAGGGCGTAGGCTGGAAGTGGTGTACACTGAGGTCAGGCCAGGGCATTTCCACGTGGTCACTATAAAGACCCTGGGCCGATAGATATGAGATTCGAGCTGGACACAGAAGTAAACGCCCTCTACATCTATTTCGGCAGCGAAGCTATCCCGCCCGGCGGAGTGGACCGCACTATCGAATTGGAAGAGGGTATCAACCTCGACGTCGACGCCGAGGACCGCATCCTGGGCATGGAGTTTGTAGAGGCCGGCGACTTTTACACCTACCTCGAAGCCCACGGGGGCGAACTCGACATCCCCGAACGCGTCGAGGATCTAAAGGGTCTCACACCCGCTTAGCTGCGCTACAAACCGTAACGTATGCTTATTCCGGGCCACGATACGCCGTTCTGAGGGCTTTCGGGACGGGCTCTAGGGGTGTAGTACCTCTGAAATGCGGCGTTTTCGCGGTGCTTGTAACAGGGTTTGGCTCTATACGTAGTTAGGCTCGAAACGGACTGCGCCGCTAATCAAAGCTCTCGGACGGTGGGTGACTAGAGGTAAATATCACTCGTTTGGGGGATGTCCACCGACGCCTGGCCCTGCTACGCTCATCAGCGTCGAACTGTGTGCCGGCGCCGTATCAATTCCCCGGAAGGGGGAGAAGGGAGAAAGTCAATGCGCATGTTGCTGACTGTGGCGATGCCTCATGAACCGTTCAACGAGGCGGTTCGTAAAGGCACGGCCGGGGAAACCATCGGCAAGATCCTTGAAGAGATCAAGCCGGAGGCGGTCTATTTCACCGAACAAGACGGCCACCGCGGAGCGATCCTCGTAGTCAACGTCGAGAGCCCGTCGCAGGTTCCGGCACTGTCCGAGCCGTTTTTCCTCAACTTCAACGCAGATTGCAAGTTTCGAATCGTCATGGGGCCTGAGGATCTAGAGCAAGCTGGCCTTGAGGGCCTCGGAGAGAAGTGGGGCTAGAGAGCTTCCGAGAACACACTTCTATTCGGCAGTTCGGTGAATAAAGAAGGGCTGGGGGTTTAGCTATCTCCTCTCCCAGCCCTCTTTTCATGCTCAACTTCCGCTAATCCCGGTTCTCGGAAATCAGAAACCGGACCGGCGGAGGGGGAAATAGCCGGCCCGGATAACTGTAATACGCTGAGTATAGGATCCAGGTCGGCTCGTCTCCATCCCCCAAATGAGTGATCTTTTCGTACAACACACAGAAAGAGCCCTAAGAAAGTCGGGGCTCCCCCTCTCCTGTAGCCCCGGCTTTGGACGGAAGTTCCCGAAGGTTGCGTCTCCTTAGGAGGAGCTTGCGCCCCGCTCACATACGGGAGTTGATTTCTCGGTTTTGAACTCCATCCGCCTAGAGGTTATCGGACGTGGGAGTGGAGGACTTTAATCTAACCGCCTTCCGAGAGCTTTAATTCTCGGAAGCTCGCGGTAGCAAGCTCCAGGGTGTAGGGGCCGGTACCGGTACGATTGATTCCCCACGAGCCTGCTCACCGCCTCTGATCGCCCGACATAGGCCCTCTCGTTACAGCGGTGTGTGGCAAGCGGTGGCGACTTGATACGCCAGAACTTTCCGAGAATTTCCACAAGGTAAAAGAGCCGGGGCTGTTAGAACCCGGCTCTTTTACTAGAGCTGTCCGCCAGCGATCCTCAGTCAGGTGGCTCCAAGCATGACGGTGCTGTGCAGCGGGCGTTACTTCTCATGTAGAGGCTCAGGTGCGGTGTCATGGTGCTGGGGTAAGGCCGTGGCGTCTCATCACTTCGGCAAGCGCTGCGGGGTCCGGCGGGCCGCCAGTTGCGGCTTTGATGACGGCTGCTATCTCGCGGAAGTAGTCAGGGGTGAGGATGCCTGGGCTTACGATCGCGAGCATCTTCGCGTCGATGCCATGATCGTTGTCGAAGCGGTGGACGACTCCCCGAGGTATGCAGAGCACCTCGCCCGGGCCGACCTCGGTCTGTTCTCCATCGACCGTCCAGGTCAGCACGCCCTCGAGCCCGTAGATTGTCTCCTCGTAACCGTCATGGCTGTGCGCGATGGGCACTCTGGCTGCGGCTGGGACGTCGAACTCGAAGACTGCGACGGAACCGCCCGACGCCTCGCCCTCGAGCAGGAATCGTATCGCCATCTGCCCGATCCTGATTTCTTCGCTCGTGCTCATAGCTACCTCCTTACCGGCCTGATCGATCATCATGGTCTTCTCCTTTCCTCTCTCGCCCATTTAATACGGTATCCGTACTATATGATACGTTATCCGTACTATAATGTCAACAGCCAAATACGTATCACGACAAAAAGGAGAACGCCCACTATGACCCAAGGCAAAGACTTCCCTCCGGCAATCGGGGCTCTCTTGCGGCTCGCTTGGCAAGCGGCGCGAGAGCGCATCTACGAGGGCGTCCTCGAGGCAGGTTACACCGACCTGAGTCGCGCCCACGTGCTGCTCTTCCGCTGGCCGACGATCGATGGGCTTAGACCATCCGAGCTTGCGACGCGCAACCAGCTTAGCAGGCAGTCCATCAACGACTTACTGAGCGATCTGGAGAAGAGGGGCTATCTGGAGCGCACCCCAGATCCTACGGACGGACGCGCCCGGATCGTGCGCCTTACGGAGCGCGGGTGGGATCTATCGCAGGTGCTAAACGACACGGGCTTCGCCACCGAGGGCGAGTGGGCACGGGTAATTGGAGAGGCGCGCTTCGCCGAGTTCCGTGACACACTGTGCGAGTTGGTGTCTTACGCCTCGCCCGCCGGGGAGGCTGTACTGCGCGAGCAGAGCGCCTAGAGGCCTCTGAGCAACGGAGCGAGTGCTACACCAGGCAACGAAGAGCAGCACTGGCGAACGTCGTAGAACACCCCTTCTCCGAGGTGTTGGGTAGGCACCGTTTGGCTCACCGCGAGCTATACCGGGGAGGAGCAGATATGGCCGAGGTGTCCATAATTTTGAGGCTACTCTAGGGGATGGATAGCTACTATTCACTGGATTGCCGCTAAGATCTGTTCTCGTAAACTAGCTTCCGGTGTTTTCATTTCTCGGAAACTCACACACAAACAAAAGCCGGAGCCCCGATAAGGAGCCCCGGCCCGATTGACTACGCCTAGACGCCGGGGTAGACGGTTACTTTCCTATTGGCCGCCCGCAACCCGTTAGTGACCTCGTAGAAGAAGTCAAGGCGCTCCCGGTAGTCAGCCCGCAGGCGCTCCAGGTCTCCGATCAGGACTGTGTTCTCGTCCCGGCGGGCCTTCTTGAGATACCGCTCGACCTTCTCAAGCGCGAGCCCGTACTCGTTTATCTCCTCGTGGAGCGGTTCGTCCGCAGCGTGCAAGGCGCACACCGCCGGTTCATCACCACCGTAGTGCGGATCCGGCTCCGTGGCCACAAACTGGCACGGGGCGGCCGATTTGCTCCCCATCCGGCACCGCTTTACCTCCGTCATTTGCTCCGTCATTGTTTTCTCCTTGAAGTAGTGGTTTTACGCTGGCGTGAAGGCTCAACCTGGTGGCCCGCGTGCTCGCGTCAGCGGAGCTGGTGGGAGGTCCATAGCCCCGGTCCTATGCGACCAGGGCTCTACGCCGGGCGGACCGGGCCAACTCGACCGCGCCCTTGTGAGAGCACATCATCCCTTTGGGAGTCGCGCACGTGCAGCGGTCCAGGGTAAGCTCGACGGCGTAGGTCTCGCCCGATGTGCTGGTTACGTGATACGTGGTGGGCGCCACACGCTCGACGCCGCCGTCCTTGTAGATTTCCCTGGCTTTCAGTAGAGTCTTGCTTGTCATCAGGGGGGCCTCCTGGTGGCCGTGGTCCCGGAGTGCTCTAACACTCGCGGGGCCGTTTTTCTTATCTACCCTGTATTGTCTCATATTTGTGTTGACTGTGCAAGGTATTTGCGCTAGAATCTCTGCAAATAAATCGACCAGGGAGGCCAGTTGCAGAAGACAACACACCTACGGGAGCTGCGGGATCGGGCGTCTCTCTCCCAGGAGGAGCTGGCTGAACGCGCCGGAGTATCCCGGGCCACGATCGCGGACCTGGAGCGCGGGAACCGAAAGCCCCACCCGAAGACGCGAAGGAAGCTGGCGGAGGCGCTCGGAGTCGAGCCGTATGAGCTCTCCTGATAGCAACCCTATACTAGACCTGTTCTTACGAGGCGTCGGAGTTCCGTCGAAAGAAGAACGGCGTCGGCGCTCAATAGCAGATAGCCTGTCCCAGGAGGTCTACAGCGTACCCGACGCGGCCGGCGAGCTTGGGGTGAGTACCGAAACCCTCCGGCGCTGGATCCGAGCCGGCAAGGTCGAAGTACACCATATCAGCAAGCGAAAGACCCGTATCCACAAGGACGAGCTCGCCCGGCTCATGATGGGCTCCCGTACATGATTTTTCTTGGCGCCGCCGAAAACAGTGAACCCCGCCGATTAAGACAACATAAGACAACACAAGAATCTCTAAGACAACCTTGCACTACACAAAAACACCGCGATTTGCAGGACTTGAAGCCGAGGTTGAGGTCAGCGCTGTTGAGGTTTCCCATAGGGGCGGCTATGCTGGCCGTAGAAAGCTGGAAAAGGTGGTGAGAAGCCCGAGATTTGCCGTCGTAGGCCTCTCACCGAGAACCAAACCACACTTGGAGGTGCGGAGATTTGAATGTTACCCATAGCCCGGCCGATGTGCAAGAGAGATCCGGGGCCTGGCTCACCGTCAAAGACCTCCAGCACGAACTGCAGATAGGCGAGAAGCTCGCCTACAAGCTCCTGAAATCAGGAAGCATTCCCAGTGTGCGCGTCGGCGGTCTCATTCGCATTTACAGGCCACAACTTGAGGAGGCGCTACTGGAGGATCCCGAATTAGGTAAAGAAAAAGGGAGCGCGGCAAACGCTCCCGGATCTACAACCACTCCCACGAAGAAAGAGGTTCTTACCGATGATTCTACCCGATAGACCGCCGGGGTGCACCGGCCTGATTCTGGTGTTCCGCACCGACGAGCCGGAGCAGGCCGAAGCCCTGCATACCTTCCGGGCCGCATTCGGCGGGGCCTCCGAGCTAGAAGCGATCGACGAGCATACTTTCGCTCTTCATATCCGACCGGGTGTATGCGGTTGTGGAGAGGCGGCCGCGTGAGTAGCCGTGTAATAGCAGACCTCGACACCTTTATGTTGGCGGCGATCGTGAAGGGCCACTATCCGGCCAGCGATGAGGACACCTACATCAACGACATGGTGTTTCACTGGCGGGCAATGCACGCATTGGATCGTGGCGAGTTCTACGATCATGCGGTCGAGTACCTGGACAAATTCGGCAGAGGTCCCGACGATGAGATGATCTACGAGCTGGCCGCTAAGTGGTCTAACGAATTAAATGGTGCGCGCACGATTTCTTTCGGCGTTCGAGGGCGGCGGCCAAAAGCCGAGGTCGAATGGCTACGGTATCGACTCTACCTGCTCTGCTCCCAAGAGAACCCGGCGACCGTGCGAGGTATCTACTACCGGGCGGTGGCCGCTGGCTATGTTCCGAAGACTGATACTGCCTACAGGCTGATTCAGGGACAGCTCCTCGCTATGCGGCGTAACGGGTCGTTGCCGTGGTACTGGATCACTGATAGTTCCCGGATGGTGCGGCGCCGGAACAGGTTCAAGAGCATGGCCGAGTATGCCAAGTGGGTGCAGGGTAACTACCGCGTCGACTACTGGGCAAACTCTGCGATAAACGTCGAGTTGTGGTGCGAGAAGGACGCCCTCGCGGGTGTGCTGATACCGGTTGTGGTAGATGAGTTCGGGTTAGAACTCCACATCTCCAAAGGGCAATCCTCAGCATCATATGTCTACGAAGCAGCCCGGGCGATTGCCGACGATGGGCGCCCAACAGTTATCTACATCCTCTCCGACTTCGACCCCGGTGGCTTTCGAATCGCGGGTAAAGTGGATAGTGAGATGCGCGACCATCTGGGCCACGACTACGATCTCACCGTTCGGCGTATAGCAGTAACGCCGGAACAGATAAGGGATTGGAGATTGCCGACGCGGGAGGTCAAGAAGTCAGACAAGCAGGCCCCGGCGTTCATCGAGCAGTACGGCGACATCTCGTGTGAGCTAGACGCCATAGCCCCCAACACGTTGAGGCAACTGGTTCGGGATCACCTGGAGCAACACATGGAGCCTACGCGCTTGCGAGCGTTGAAGCTGGCGGAAGAAGAAGAACGGAAGGGTCTGGAGCAGCTAGACCAACTGCTCGGAGGTGCGGCATGAGTAGCGCAACGCTGAAGCTTTGGGATCATCTGTTCGGAGAGCTCGAAGGCGGATACCTCGTTACCTTCACCGGCAAGCAATCCGAAGATCCGGACGCCCGGCCCAACGAGTTAGACGACACCAAACAACGCTCCTGGAGTTGGCCGGAGGACCGGGAGCAAGCTGCAGAATACCTGCAGGCCGAATCGGACCGGGGCCGGGATGCTTATTTCGGAGTTCACCTATTCAGGGACCGGGGGAATCGGCGCAAAGACAACGCGGCGGAGGTCCTGGCGCTCTGGGTAGACGGCGACGGGGCGGAGGTCCCGGAGGACTGGCCGCAACCCACAGCGGTTATAGCGTCGTCTCCTGGCCGGCATCACTACTACTGGAAGCTAACCCATCCGATAAGCCCGGAGGAGGCCTCCAGGCTGAATAAGAGACTCTGCTACGGCCTGGGAGGCGATAAGGGTAAGTGGGGGCTCGGCACGGTCCTAAGAGCACCCGGAACGCGCAACTATAAGCGAGAGACCCCGACCGAGGTTAGGGAGGCCGCCCATGCATAGGGAGATCATCGGCGCCTGGGATCCGGAGGTTATCGACCAGGCCATACCGACGCTCGAAGAACTCGGGATAGGAACCAACAACCGTGGCCACGAAACGCATGCCGGACCACCGGTACAACTCGACGACCGTGGCCTCCGGGCGTATCGCGGTGAAGATCCAAAGGTCCGGGAGGGGAAGATCGACCGCTCCGGATCACTTCTGAAGATCGGCAGGAGCCTATACGATGCCGGCGCAAACCGGGCCGTAATTGAGGAAGCGCTCCGGGAACGAGACCAGGCGCTCGGCTGGGAGAAGTACAGCGGCCGGGATGACGCCAGCGCAAGATATGCGGAGATCGTCGACGAGCTGGAGAAGAACGGCCGCAATCCAAAGATGCGGACGGGATCTCGTAAGGCTCGCGGAGAGGCTCGAAACACTAGCCATAGTACGGGCGAGGAGGACGCGCCAAAGATTCAGGCCAACGGTCGGCACCTCCGCGAAGTGTCAGCGGATACCCTCGACGCCCTCCAGCTCGCCAACAACCCGCCGGAGATATTCGTCCGGTCGGGGGCCCTGGTCCGAGTCCGAGAAGACGAGCACGGCACGCCACAAATACAGAACATGGACTTGAATCATCTCAGGGGCCGGGCGGATCGGTGCGCGGATTTCTTGAGAGTCACAAAGCGCGATGAGAAGTGGATCGAGACCAAGGTAAACCCGCCGGAAGTAGTTATGAAGGACGTCATGGCCCTCTCTAGCTGGCCGTTCCCAGCACTTGAGGCCGTTGTCGAGGCTCCGATACTCCGGCCTGACGGGACGATATTCGACACCCCGGGCTATGACCCGAAAACCCGACTCTACTACCGGCCCGCCGGCGACTTCGAGTTCCCCGATATTTCTCGGGAGCCCGGGAAAGAAGAGATCCGCAAAGCTTTGGAGCTCGTCAACGAGGCGATAGGTGAGTTTCCGTACGCGGATAAAGCATCGGCGGCGAACACACTGGGCTTGATGCTGACGCCTCTCGTCCGGCAAGCGATAAAGGGCCCGGTGCCACTTGCCCTGATCGACAAGCCGCAGGCGGGGACGGGCGGCTCTCTGCTGGCGGAGACAGTCTCCGTTATCGGCTCCGGCCGGACGGCGGAGATGCTCGGAGCGCCGAAAGACGATGAGGAATGGCGCAAACAGATAACCGCCAAACTCTCCGCCGGCGGAACTATGGTGACCGTGGATAACGTCGAGGGCGCCCTCTACGCTCCCAGCCTAGCTCGGGCCCTCACAGCGCGGACCTGGACGGACCGAATACTCGGACGCTCGGAGACGGTTACCGTCAGTCAGCGGGCAACCTGGGTAGCCACCGGGAACAACATCATCCTGCGAGGGGACCTTCCCCGGCGCTGCTACTGGATCCGGCTCGACGCGAAAGACTCCCGGCCCTGGCAGCGGGAAAACTTCAAACACTCAGACCTCTTATCCTGGGTCTCCAATAACAGAGGCCGCCTGGTACACGCCCTGCTCACCATCGCCCGCGCCTGGTTCGTGGCCGGTAAACCAAAGGCGGTGAACCTACCCCGGCTGGGTAGCTTCGAGACCTGGACGGAGATCGTCGGGGGCATGGTTACCTTCGCGGGGATTCCGGGATTCCTGGACAACCTTAGCGAGCTCTACGACAAGGCCGACGAGGGCGGGGGCGAGTGGGAGGCCTTCCTCTCGGAGTGGTGGCGCCAGCGGGGAGAGGACCCGATAACCGTCAAGGACTTGACCGCCCTACTCGAAGACGAAAAGCAATTCAGGGAGGCGCTACCGGGTGACCTCCTGGAAGCCTGGGACAAGAGCAAGGGAAGTTTTACCAGGAGGCTCGGAAACGCGCTCTCGAAACGCGCCGGGACCCGATACGGGGACGAAGGTCTACACGTAAGCGTTGCGGGTGAATTTCGACGGGCGAAGCTCTGGAGCGTTCAGGAGGGCTCTGAAGAGTGTGAGTTTGTGAGTTTTGTGAGTCTATATAACCCCAGCGCGAGTAAAAATATGGAAGAAGCCAAAGGCGCTAGCCACAAAGTAGCTGGCGGAGGGCCGGAAAATAACTCAACTAACTCACAAACTCACACGGAGGATCCGGACACCGCGAACGAAGCTATGTTCGCTGAGATGCGAAGAAGGTTCCATGAAGGAGAGGCCGAATGACGAAGAAGAAACGCTTACGCAAGGAACGCCACCAACAAGAACGTCCTGGCTTCGCCCCGGGAAGGGGCAAGCCGGGCAAGTAGGGATCTTGACCCCGACGAGCTGGAGCCGAGCTACATGGAATCAGTCAGGCGTTACCGGGAGGCCGAACGCAGGGAGCATCTCTGGCAGCGTCTACGGTTCCACGAACGGATGTTGGCGAACCACACCGCCGCGTTTCAGGCGATCCTCGACAAGCACCGGGCGGGCGTGTTGCGGTGTGAGGCGATGCTGGAAATTCAATCAAGCAACGGAAAGGAAACAGCATGACGAACGAAAAGATGGAGAAGAATCTGGGCCGTTACAAGGCGCGTGTGGCGCAGATACGGGAGAATCAGGACCTCAGCGCCGACGCCCGCCTCAAGTACTTGAAAGAAGCCCACCAGGAGGCCGCCGCGAAGCACTCCGAGCTCTTCGAGGCCCAGCGGCAGCAGATAACCGCCAGGGGGGAGAAGGCACGCAAGGCCGCGCTCGGTCCGCCGACGATCTTCAAGGCGGACCGGGCGGCCGTGGCCATGTCCTACCGCGCCGCCCTCGACCAGGTGAGTAGCGTAGACACCGCCGACGGGCTAAAAGAGACGCTAAAGTGGGCAGAGCTTACCGGCGATGAGGTGCTTGCAAAGGCGATCTTGTTCCGGGGCTATGAGCTGGAAGATGAGGTCGTTGTGGGCACCTACCTCGAAAGCTTCCCGGACGACCGCGCGGCCTGGGATGAGTTCGTGGACGCCGGCCAGCAGTACAACGATTTTGAGCACCAGGAGCGGATGTTCGGCCAGCTCGGACCGGAGCCGCCCCGGGAACTCGGAGGAGTGGGGTAAGTGCCCCGCTCTTGTACCATCTGCTCTCACCCCGAACGGGAGTCCATAGACCGCGCTCTAGTGGGGGATGCGTCGAATCGTTCGGTTGCGTCGCTATATGACGCTTCAGAGGCCGCCGTGCGCCGCCATGCGTCGAATCACCTACCCGCAAAGCTGGTCATGGCGGAGAAGGCCGGAGAGGTAGCGGAGGCGGGCGAGCTGCTCGCCCAGGTCCAAGACCTACAGGCCCGCACGCTTTCGATACTGGAGGCGGCGGAGTCCACAAGCCAGCATCGGACGGCCCTCTCCGCTATCCGGGAGGCTCGGAGCAACCTGGAGCTACTGGCGAAACTTGTAGGCCAGTTGGATGACTCTCCGAAGGTGAACATCACGCTCTCACCGGAGTGGCTGGAGCTAAGGGCCGTTATAGTCACAGCCCTGGAGCCCTACCAAGAGGCCCGCGCGTCCGTTCTTGGGGCCATGGAAATAGAAAATAGCGGAGTGGCGGGTAATGGTAGAGCTTAGAGACGATCTGAGGCTCGCCTTGGACCGCGTGGCTTTCACGGAGCGGTTAGGAATCATTCCTGATTCTTGGCAACGCGACCTCTTGGGCTCCACCTCCGAGAGAATCCTGCTCAACTGCTGTAGACAGTCCGGCAAGAGCACCATAAGCGCCATCATTGCACTCCACCGTGCTCTCTACCATCCGGGCAGCTTAATACTTGCCCTCGCTCCGGCTCTCAGACAGTCTCAGGAACTCTTCACGAAGGTCTCGGGCTTCTACCGTGGGGTGGGGCGTCCGGTACCGGCTCAGGCCGAACGTAAGCTCTCCTTAGAGCTTGAGAACGGCTCCAGGATAGTTACCCTGCCCGGCTCAGAGAAGACCGTCCGGGGCTTCTCCGGGGCTTCTCTTCTCCTGGTAGACGAAGCGGCGCGGGTCGAGGATGGCCTTTACTACACCGTCCGGCCGATGCTGGCGGTCTCCGGCGGGTCTCTGGTGATGCTCTCAACGCCCTACGGCAAGCGAGGAGTATTTCACGACGAATGGACCGGGGGAGAGGGCTGGGAGCGCTACGAGGTCCCGGCTACGGAGGTTGGGCGTATCCCACCCAAGTTTCTGGAAGAGGAGCGTCGCTCTATGCCGGAGTGGTGGTTTAGGCAAGAGTACATGTGCAAGTTCGAGGAAACCCAGGATCAGGTATTCACCCACGCCATGATAGAAGGCGCCCGGGCCGATGACGTAGAAGAGTATCGCTTTGAAGGAGACGAGGAGCTATGGAGCTAAAGCTATGGACATAAAGTACATGATCTCAGCCGACTTTGGGCAAACCCACGACTTCACCGCCGTGGGCGTCACAGAGCGGATGCTGGTACCAGTGGGCGAGCCTTGCCATTACTCATACACTCGCGGAGGTGAGGACACCGAAGCCAGGCGCATTCTGGAGGCACGGCAGGACGTAGAACAGCACTACCACCTGATGCGTCTTGAGCGCGTGCCTCTGAGGACGCCCTACACGATCATCGCCGGCGGGATCGTGAAGCTGCTCCAAGAGTTTTATAAGCAGCACACGAACTCTCAGGACCATCGTGGAGGGAAGGTTACTGTAGGGCTTGCGATAGACGAGGGAGGCGTCGGCAAAGCCGTAAAGGACATTCTCCGCAAAGAGATTGAAGAAGGCATAGAGCGCGGAAAGCCGCACGTCCACTTCCTGCCGGTTACGGTGCATGGCGGCGCCAACACCACAACGGGTAACGGCTGGGTACACGTTCCAAAGAGAGACCTGATAAGCGCTGGGCTCGTGGCATTCCAGAACCAGCGCCTCAAGATCGGGCGCCTACGGTGGCGCAAGACCCTGGAAGAAGAGCTCGCAAACTACCGCCTCAAGCAGAACATCGCGACCGGATACACGGCCTTCGAGCCTTTGAGAGAGGGCCAGCACGATGACCTGCTCTTCACCGTGTGTCTCGGTTGCTGGGCGTGGGAGCAGGGCACAAAGAAACAGAAATACATCACGCTGCCTGCTCCGCTTAGCGAAGCTTCGTGAGGCTTCGTGAGGCTCGAAACCCATCCGAACGGGCTACCGGGTTTCAGCGGAGCCCGCATGTAGCCGGTTCTATTCGCCCTCGCGGGACGAGGCCGATCACCGGATAAGTGAAGAGATGCTATTCAAGTATTATATAGAGTTTACAGAGTCCACATAATACTTGGAGCGGGGCCGGTTGGGGATGGGGATCTCCATCTCGTAACCCTGGACCTATCGGACCGGGTGAAAGCTACTTTCCACCGAGGCGCGAGAATCCATTCTAAGCGCCTGCGAGTAGTGGACTGGACCTGTACCATGTCCCGGAATGGTACGGAACCGTGTCACGGTACAGGAGGCAGCACAGCGGCTAGGTATATCCGAGTCGGGCGTCCGCAAGCGCGTAAAGCGGCGTCAACTCGACTCTACCCACGACGAGGGGCGGGTGTACGTCTACCTGGACACCGCCAGGACTGCGGCGGACCCGGTCCCGGACAGTGTCCCGGACAAGTACGTCGCACGCCTTGAGGACGAGGTAGCCTATCTCCGGGAGATGCTACGCCGGGAGCAAGAGATCAACGCGATGCACGCCTCTAATATGCGGGCGCTGGGCGCTCCAGGCAGCGAACGCGGGAGCGAAGCTACGCAGGACGAACAGAACACCGGCCAGGAGACGCAGGGCCCCGGTCCGGAGGGGTCTACTGCCCCGGACAGCGAAGCTACGGGAGAGGGCAATATTGAACGTCCGCAGCGGAGTCTGTGGCGTAGGATCTTCGGAGGGTAGCGGGTGAGGGTGACTTTGAGCGGCCACGCTCGCAAGCGGATGGAAGAGCGCGTGGTCTC
>MWWA01000319.1_pt1 | contig 12846 bp, 12 predicted proteins | sample 1047341 | NCBI WGS metagenome assembly MWWA01 (sample SAMN06349978, study PRJNA376086) | soil metagenome | isolation source: MS5-1 sample Antarctic (ecotone) soil | place: Antarctica | collected 2015-01-13
TAAAGCATATGCGGAAGAAAAAATTTGTTGTTGGTCCTCTTTTACTTACTGGTTTTTGTTTTATATCTGCTTATTTATACCTGGTTATAGCAGGCAAAAATATTCCAGTATGGGTGTATGTATTTATTGGAGCAATGGTAGTGTATGGAGCTTACTCAACTTATAGTAAAATAAAAAAGGAAAGTAAATCAAAGGCTTCATAATTTTCTGGGCTAATGGATGTCTTCTTATAAAATTTCTTAGCCCTGTTAGTTTTTAATATTGCTAAAAGTTATTAGCTGCTTATTTTATAATTTCAAAAGAGACCGGTATTGGAAACCCCTGGAAAAGCACTATATGCATCTGATATATATTTAAGTACTGCTTTTTTATCCATGTTAGCAGTATCTAACTTAGATATTTCACCTGTAATAAAAAGATAAGCTGATGAAAGCCATTGCATATTACCTGCCATGTGTGAAAGTTGCTCTTTAAAACTCATAACTTCCGGTACAGGCTTATAATGATATGCTTCCTCAGGCATAAGATCAGCCAGTTTTAAAGTGCAAGTTTTTGCATTGATCCACTTTTTGGATAACTGATGAGGAAGACTATCATTTATTTGAGCTGAAGAATCAAAAAAAATAATAAATATACACGTGGTGAAAATTGATAAAATTTTAAATGCAGACATAATCTAATTTCAATAAAAATAAAGATAGGATCAGTAAGATAACTTCTGCCTACCTTCTATGATTTTTCCCATACTGCATCTAAAAACCAGTGCCTGCAATCATAAAAACCGGATATTGGTTTAAAACCTGAATCTGCAGCCAGTTGACTGATTTCCTGTTCTGAATATTTTTGTGAAAGTTCCGTCCATATAGGTTCATTTCTATAAAATTGAATTGTTTCTTCTCCAATATGTACCTCTTGATCTTCCAGGCTAATTAAATAACTTTTGCATGCTCCACTATTCGGGTCATAAGTTGGGTAATGTTCAAATCGGGATATATCAAAGTCACCATCTAACTCATTGTTGATGCGCCTGAGTAAGTTTAAATTAAAAGCCTTGGTAACTCCTAATCGATCATTATAAGCAGCCAGGATTTGTTTAGGATTTTTCTTTAAATCAAAACCAATTAAAACTAAATCTCCGGTAACAAGTTGTTGGGTCAAGGAAGAAAGAAATCGCTTTGCTTCCTCAATTTTGAAGTTGCCAATGTTAGAGCCCAGAAACAAAACAATTTTTCTTTTTTCAGATACCTCATAGCTTTTTTTAATCATTTCAAAATAATCGCCAAGTAAACCTTCAACTTGTAATCCGGGTATACGTTTAGGTATTTCAGCTTCTAATAATTGAATCACATTTTCAGAAATATCTACAGGATAATAAGTAAAATTTATTCCGCTTTCAAATAAATAACGGAGAAGGTGAGTAGACTTCGTTGCATCTCCGGCACCCAGTTCTATAATATCAAATTCCTGAAACTTTTTTAAAAACAGTGAAGCCATGGCCTTTGTTTGCATCAAAAAAATTTCCTGTTCACTTCTTGTAAGGTAATATTCCGGCAGTTTCATTATCTGTTGAAATATGGCATCACCTTCTGCATCATAAAAATATTTTGATGGCAGAAATTTAGGTGAAGAAGAGAGTCCACGCAGTACATCATTATGAAACTGCTCGTTATTTTTTGATTCTATTGTGCTAACCTGATTCCTGTAAACTGCCATTGCAAATTTGTTTGAAAAAAATTACGATATGATGTTCTGCTGTGTCCTCCAGAAGTAGCTACAGATGCGCCACGTAGTACCCATTGGTTCACCATAAATTTGCCATTGTACTCCCCAATAGCGCCTTCTGCTTTTGTAAAACCAGGGTAGGGCAGGTATGCACTATCTGTCCATTCCCATCTTTTCCCCCATCTAAATTTAGATGCTGCTACTTCCCATTCGGCTTCAGTTGGAAGACGCATTCCTTTCCATGCTGCAAATGCAGTTGCTTCATAATAATTGATATGCGTAACAGGTTGTTTCGGATCAAGATTTTGTAAACCTTTTAATGTAAACACCTCCCAATTATCATTAATCAAATGCCAGTATAATGGAGATTTAATTCCATTTGATTTTACCCATTCCCATCCTTCTGAATGCCAGTAACGGAAATCTTCATAGCCACCGGTAGTAATAAAATTTAAGTATTCTTCATTAGTTACTAAACGGCTGCTGATTTTATATGGCTGCAGGTACACTTTGTGGCGATGTAGTTCATTATCAAAACAAAAACCCTCACCTTCAAAACCTATTTCATAAATACCTTCATCAATAGAGATCCACTCATTATTATTCTGCATTTGCACATCTTCTATTCCTTTATCATTATAAGCAGGAAAAAGAGGATTATGACCTAAAATAAATTTTATATCTGTATATAATAATTCCTGGTGTTGCTGTTCATGATTTAATCCTAGCAGCAGTATATTTTTTATATCATCTGTTATATCCTGTACTAAAAATGATTCCATTGCTTCATCTACATAATGGCGGTAATGGTAAACTTCTTCCACTGTAGGGCGACTTAAGTTACCTCTGTCTGTACGAATAACTCTTGCACCTACACTTTCATAATAACTATTGAAAACAAAATTAAAATCAGGATTAAACTCTTTGTAATCATTTACATAAGGTTTTAATATAAATGTTTCAAAGAACCAGGTAGTATGCCCTAAATGCCATTTAGGTGGACTTACATCAACCACCGGCTGCACTACATAATCTTCTATTTTAAGAGGGCGGCATATATTTTCTGAAATATTGCGTACAGCTTTATATTTGCTTGTAAAGTCAGTATTATTTTTTATAGATAACTTTTCAGAAAACAAGTGTCCTCCTTTACTTCTGCTTTTTTTTTCTATTTCACCAATTGATTTCATAGATAATATTTAAATAAGGTGCTCTTAATTGTCGTTAAAGTTTAATAAACCTGACGCTACCAGGGTTAGCCTCTTTGCTTAGTTCTCATTCAACATCTGTATAACGTTTCAGATCAGATATAGTTTTGATATTTAAATGGCGAGCCTGCTGTTCTCGCATCATTAATGCATAAGCATTATTAAATCCAATTGGTGAAAGCCATGTCAGGTCATACATGTTTTCAAATTCAGTTTTTACATAATTATATACACTGTCCCTGCTGCCAATAAGTTCTGCCACCCTTTGCTTTGGCGGCTGTAAAATTACCAGCAGCCCCGTTCCTGTATATTCAGGATATAAATCAATTTCTTTATTTACCAATGCATCAAAACAAATTTTTGTGCCACCCAGTCCGGTTTTAGTTTCAACCTTTAAATTGGTATGTCCTTCAAGGAGCATGCGGTACATGTTGATTAAAATGTACTGTTCGCCAAAAATTTTTGAGCCTAATCTTATTATACCCCTTTGCCCATTTTGTGGTTGTTTATACAAACTTTTCGAAACAAGAAATTCCTGTGCAACTTTTTCCGGCAATTGCTTCAGATAATCTACACGAAAATTTAATTCCGTCATGATACTGTCGTTAATTTTCCCCGCAAGCATGTTTAATGCAGGCGCTAAGTCTGGATATTTTTCTAAAACTTCCGTCCGTACTAAGGGTGCAGCATAATAAGGGGGAAAGATTATTTTATCATCTTGTAATGATACCAGTTCAAAAGCTTTTAATCTTCCATCAGTGCTGTAGCCACTGATCACATCTAGTTTTTTCTCATAAACAGCTTTATACATTACAGCATCACTGATAACTACATTACGAATGTTCAGGTTGTATTTTGATTTCAATCCAAGGTAACCATCCTCTCTTCCCATAAATTCAGGTGTAAAACCTGCAAGCAAACCTTTGCCTGTTGCCGGAATAAGATAAAAAGAAGAAAGTATAATAAAAACCACGGGTAGAATACCGGCTGCTTTATGCATTTTTTTAACCTGCATGCGTTGCAATAGAGAAAGTAAGTAGTCGAACAGAATAGCCAATAATGCAGCGGGAATAGCACCGGCTAATATCATGTTGGTATTATTAAGAGCAATACCCCCAAAAATAAATTCTCCCAAGCCACCTGCAGCAATATAAGCTGCCAATGTAGCCACACCTACATTAATAACAGTTGCCGTTCTTATACCGGCCAGTATAACGGGTAGGGCTAAGGGCAGTTGTACTTTCAGAAGTATTTGTTCCGGTGCCATTCCCATTCCCTTTGCAGCATCTACAACCGCTGCATCCACTTCTTTTATACCTATATATGTGTTGCGAATAATAGGTAATAAAGCATATAGAAATAATGCGGCTATAGCAGGTAATACACCAATGCCCAGTAAAGGAATCAAAAAACCCAAAAGTGCTATGGAAGGAATAGTTTGTAAGATCCCTGCAAAACCTAGTACAGTACCTGCAAATCTTTGTTTACGGGCAATCGCCACTCCTAAAGGAAGCCCAATAAAAACAGCAATAAAAAGAGCAATAAAAGTGAGTCCTATATGAGTAATGGTTTGTTGCCAGAGCTTATCTGACTGTTGTACCATAAACTGCCACAGGTTTAGCTGTTCTTCCATATTAAACCTGCTGTTTTTGTTTTTGAATGGCTGACTGTAAATGAGAAAAAGTTATTTGTTTAAAGGTTCCTGTTTCCTTATCTAAAGCAGTTATAGGGGAGTTTTTATTTACTAATACTTCCATTGCTTCCCATAATGATTGACGGCTGAATAAATGTGTAGTGACCGCATCAGTAGCAGTTGGTAAATCATGCCAGATAGTTTTTAAATCAACTGACTGCCATTCTAATTGTAACCGCTGGTGTTCAAAAAAATTCTGTACAAATTCATTCTTTGGATTAAATAGTAAATCTGATGGTGTTGCCAGTTGCAATAATTCTCCTTTGTCCATTAAACCGATTTTATTTCCTAATTCAAAAGCTTCCTGTACATCATGTGTAACCAGTATTATTGTCTTTTTCTTTAGTTCATCAAGTTCTTTAAATTCTTTTCTTACCGCTGTTCGTGTTAAAGGATCGAGGGCACCAAAAGGTTCATCCATTAAAAGGATGGGCGGATCAGCGGCGAGAGCTCTTGCCAATCCAACCCTTTGCTTTTGACCACCACTAAGGTTGGCAGGATAAGCATCTTTATATTGATCCGGGGGCAATTGTAGTTTAATTAATAATTCATCTACACGGAGTTGTATTTTACTTTTCGACCATTTTAAAAGTTTGGGAACAATGGAAATATTTTCTGCTACTGTATAATGTGGAAATAAACCATACCCCTGCAATACGTAGCCCATGGTTCTGCGCAATGCTTCCGGGGGTTGATTAAGAATATCTTTATTTTCGATGGTGATAGTGCCTGAATCAGCATCAATCAGGCGGTTGATCATTCTAAGTGTAGTGGTTTTACCGGAACCGCTTGTACCTAATAGCACTAAAATTTCACCCTCTTCTACTCCAAATGAAACGTGGTGAACCGCAGCTTTTTTATTATAATATTTTGATACATTTTTTATTTGAATCATGCAGTTTCTTCTAAACGCATAAATAAATTATTTAAAGATTCAGCATATAATGGATGTGCAAAGATCATATCTTTTATTTCTTGCCACGTAATACCACCTATCATTGCCATCTGTAAAACAGACATCACTTCTCCACCTTCCTGCCCAACAATAGCCACACCTAATATAGCACCATTATCTGCATCCACCACTGCTTTCATTAAACCTCTGGTATCACCCGTTTCTATAGCACGTGCCACATGGGACATAGGTAATGTTGCTGTTTTTATATTTAATCCTTTTTTTCTTGCCTCCTGTTCTGTTATACCTACTCTGCCTAATTGCGGATCAGTAAACATTGTATAAGGTACTGGACGATTAAGGATAGTTTCTTCTTTACCTTCAATAAGATTGTTATATAAAATGATGTAATCATTATAAGCTATATGTGTAAATTCAGGACCTCCTTTTACGTCACCAATTACATAAATATCTTTTACTGAAGTTTCCAATTTTTCATTTGATACAATATAGCCACGCTCATTAGTTTTTATACCGGAGGCTTCCAGGTTCAAAGCATCTGTATTAGGTGTACGTCCTGCAGAAACAAGAATATGAGAACAATAGATTTCTTTTTCTTTATCACCCACTTTAACTGTTACACTAATTATTTCAGAGTTTTTATGCACCCGCATTACCTGTGCATTGGTTATAATTTCAATTTCTTCATCCTTTAAAATATTACGCACTTCTTCAGCAATATCTTCATCTTCTCTTGATAAAAAGCGTTCACTAGATTCAACTATTGTTATTTTGCTACCAAACCTACCATACATTTGTCCAAACTCCAATCCTATATAACCACCTCCAATAATCAATAAATGCTCCGGTACCTGTTGTAGTTCCATTAACGTGGTGGATGTTAAATAACCAACATCACGTAATCCTTCAATATCCGGTATAGCAGCACGTGTACCTACATCAATAAAGATTTTTTTAGCAGAAACTTCCTCCTCGCCACCATCATTCAATACAACCTGTAGTTTCTTCTCATCAACAAAAGAAGCAATTCCAAAAATCAGGTCAAGGTTTTCAGTTCGTTCCACCGATTTTTGTGAGCCTCTTCTAAAACTTTCAACCACTTTATTCTTTCGGTTTATAATGGCTTGCATATTGATTTCATAGCCTGTTGTTTCCACTCCAAATTTGTTTGCATGCATTACTGCATATGCAGCTTTAGCAGAGGCAATCATAGTTTTAGTAGGTGTACATCCAACATTTACGCAAGTGCCACCTACATCCTTTTTTTCAATAAGTGCGGTTTTCCATCCTTGAGAAGCTAATTTTTTTGCAAGTGGTGTACCACCCTGGCCTGAGCCAATTATAATAGCATCGTAATGTTTCATCTTATTTATTTTAATGTTCCAGCTTTACACCATTCCAAAAGGCTACATGATCTTTTATTTGTTTTGCTGCTTCTTTAGGCTCCGGATAATACCAGGCAGCATCTTCATTCATTTTACCATTTACTTCCAAAGTAAAATAAGAAGCCTTGCTTTTCCATGGGCACACTGTATGTGTATCTGAGACTTTTAAAAATTTTTTCTTTAGAGCTTAAGGAAGAATGATTCCCTTCCACTCATTATTTTTTGCGTGGAAAGAAATTGCACGACACTAAAACTCCTTTATAAGATCAACAATAAATCACAAACAATTGAATCTTTCATATATGCCCTTTACTGAAGGTATAAAGATTCTTTAGGAACATTTGGCATATCAAAATCTGTTTTAACCATCATCTGCAATTTTATTATTTAAAGGCGGTGGTATTAAATAACAATGCTGCTAAAAAAGCAGCATTGTATTAAGTTATAAAATGAATCAAATCGAATTACATACCTGGAGCTGCTTTGTCTTCAAATTTTGTATTAGCCTGTGGGCTAAACTGAATTTTCTGAAGATATGGATCCATCTTGCCTTCCATCATTTCTTTTATAGCCCGTGCATAATATGCTCTTGCATCGTCTACTGTTTTTTTACCTGTTGCAACATCATTAGCCAGGTTTATAGCTAAAAAATTGGCTTCTTCTTTATCACATCTTGCAGACATTTCTCCTACAGTTCTTGCTACAACAACACTACCATCATACTGTGCCAGCTCATCAAATTTATCTGCCGGAACACTATAATTTACAAACTGCTCCAAAAGGTCAAGGTGTGGCATTGGAAAATTGTGCTGCACCGGTTCTTTATGTATAATAGTCCTTTTCCATGGCCCGTTATTATGCCATACTAACATAGTTCCTGTTATTTCATTTGGTGCGCCATATTTAACCATTATGGTATTTGCCACTTCCTGTGTTTTGGCCGGCCAACCTGTTATAATACCCTTTGCTTCATTTGTAGATACACTACTTAATCTGTTTGTAGTAGTGCAAGCGGTAAAAGACACTAATGAAATAAATAATCCTGCTGCTAAAATCTTTTTCATAATTCATGTTTTGTTTAAATAAAAGTTGATTTGTGAAACCTAAACCTACACAGACTGCTTCTGTATACCTAGGTTATCAATCTTAGAAGATTTGAACAGTAGCTTGTAAAAGATTAGTCGTTGTATTAGATGAAACCTGACAGCAGATTTTATTTTTCTTCAAGATTCATAATAATTTTTTCTTCAAGTTCTGCAGTATTTTGTTTGGGGGCTAATGTAGTAGTTGTGTGTCTTCTTAATAAACGCTCAAGAAAACGATTTTGCTTTCGGTAATTTCTGCAACCGCTGCACATAGATAAATGCATATTCAGTTGTGCTTTTTCCATCAGGCTTAATGGGGCGTTATTGCTTTTCTCTATCAAAAAAGTGGCTTTTCTACAGTGTAGCATTACGGAGTTCATCAATCGCCGCATAATAAATGTTTAGTAGAATAATGGCTCGTATAAAATGTAGTCGTATAAATGAATATTACCTGACATAGAAATTACCGGTTATATTTCCTGATTTAAACCATTTGTTTTCGAGGCAAGTCTCCAGCAGTAGTTTTGCCCGGTGCATGATCTGGCAGAAATTGGCTTGAGTGATATCCAGTTTTGGTACAAACATTTTTACTCTCAGTAATTAATAGGAACTGGAAAATTCTCCAATTTCAAATTGGCCATTTCTTTTATCATTTATGATCAGGTATGAATATCTTGTTACATCATTCATATCAATGTTCTCAATTAGCAAGTATGCCTGTTCCCAGTTTTTCTCATTGGTTGGTTGTTCCCAAATTAATTTTTTATATAATTCTGATGAGATTTCTACTTCTAATACAACAGGATTTTCGGCAGGTTCAAAATATTTGTTAGCTACCGTTTTAATGTCATCAAATTTATTTAAATTAATATGACCAGCACGTCTATCTGAACTACATCTCGGAACTTTTCCATCCTTTTTGCTTTGTGTCCATTCATTTTCCGAAATAATTCTATATAACTTCAATTTAGACAAGGTTCTTTGTTTCAATATAGTAATTAATATCGCGATGTTTTTTGTATAACACACAATAGCTGTTTGTCGAAAAACTGCCTTCTCTTCAAATCTAAGTTAAATCAGAAGGTTCATGCAAGTGGAATTGACTTTATATCCGGGTTTTGTAGATAATGGATAAAGTGAAAAAATAATAAACAGATCAAGTAATTATTTGTTTGCATAGAAACTTATTAAATTAGAATTGCTGTATACAGATTATATCATTTTGCGGAGAATCAGCGCCTTAATCTCCGCATCTTTTGAGGTGAATATTAGATTTGCGGAGAATAAATGGTACATTCACCGCATAAAATGCGGACAATAAGTAAATATATTTATCAACTTCCTAATTGGCCCCAGTTTCATTGGGATCAGAATAAGTTAGCAAAGATATTAGCTGAAGTACGCCACCGCCAGGGCCGACTGCTTGGACGAATGGAAGGACTGGGTTTCAACCTTCAAAAAGAAGCTACCCTTCAAACATTAACGCTGGATGTGCTAAAATCAAGTGAGATTGAAGGCGAGATTTTAGACCGGGAGCAAGTGCGATCCTCTATAGCCAGGAGATTAGGAATGGATATAGCCGGATTGGTGCCTGCGGACAGGCATGTGGAAGGCGTAGTGGAAATGATGCTGGATGCAACCCAGAATTATAAAAATGAGCTGACAGACGAACGGTTGTTCGGGTGGCATGCTGCCTTATTCCCAACCGGCAGAAGCGGAATGAATAAAATTGTTGTAGGAGGCTGGCGGGCTAACACAAAAGATGACCCTATGCAAGTGGTATCGGGACCAATGGGTAGAGAAATAATTCATTATGAAGCTCCCGATTCGGAAATACTGGATAAGGAGATGAAAAGATTTTGCGATTGGTTCAATAAAGAAAACAGCATTGACCCTGTAATGAAAGCCGCACTCGCTCATTTATGGTTTGTAACCATACACCCCTTTGATGATGGTAATGGACGTATTGCAAGAGCCATCGCTGACATGCAGTTATCACGTGCAGATGGTACACCTCAACGCTTTTATAGCATGTCTGCACAAATAAGAAAAGAAAGAGCGGATTATTATAATATTTTAGAAGAAACGCAGAACGAAACCCTGGATATTACACAATGGATGGAGTGGTTTCTTACCTGTTTGGATAGAGCATTCACATCAACCGATGAAACATTAGTAGTCGTCTTAAAAAAAGCAAGATTTTGGGAGAAGCATGCTGAAAGTACATTTAATGACCGGCAGGTTTTATTGCTTAATAAATTATTAAATGGTCTTGATGGAAAGATGACGTCATCCAAATGGGGAAAGATTGCTAAATGTTCTCAGGATACGGCATTGCGTGATATACAAAATTTGATGGACCGGCAAATATTGGTAAAAGAGCCTTCGGGAGGACGAAGTACAAGTTATGTTTTGGCAGACTAAATTTTAAGGCACCAATTAAAAAGAAGGAAATGTCCTTTGCTCTTTATTAGGTGCTGGTGTAGATCCTGCTTTGATTCTTCATTTTGTAAAAACCGCTTTTCTCTAAAAAATAATTGAGTGCACTTAAGTAGCCTCGCCGCGAATCGAACGCGGATCCAGGGCTTCGGAGACCCTTATACTATCACTTTGCTTCCATTTGATGATTAGGCTACATGTTGTTTTAAAAATTTGACATGCTTGTTAAATAGTATGATGGTAAAAATTTTTACATAAAAAATGTAATGCTTTATTTCTCCTTTTGCAGCATTAAGGTGCTCATGCAACGGATGTCATTTACATTCACTGTTTTAAAATCTTCAAGGTAAGCAAATGAATACCGGCTCCATAGCTGCTCCAGTAAAGAGCGGGTTAATAAAAAGCGGGAACTGCCGTCTGGTAATAGGAAAACTTGATCTTTTAAAGGCTGCACCCGGTCTTCAATACCAATATCAGATGCCATTCGAATAAACAAAGTTCCTCCTGGCTTCAACACGCGGTACATTTCGTCCATCATTTCAAAAAAATGCAACTTATTTTTTGCAAAATGTAAAACTGCGCTGCTGATAATCCCATCAAAAAAATTTGTATCAAATGATATGTGTTCAACAGCATTGATCCGGAAACGGCCTGGGGGTAAATTTTTATTTTCTTGTGTAAGATATTGTATTACTGCAGGATCAGTATCAATAGCATAAATTTCAAAATTATTTTGTAGAAACCAATGCAGGTTTCTACCTGTACCGCAACCCGCATCTAAAAGCACATCTCCTTGAATATAGCGGCACTTCATGATCTGGTCTATCAGGTAAATATCTGAATTGCCTAAAACACTTATTATGTCTGTATTACTCATGTAAGGAAGTTATAGTTTATCTATTAGATGAGAGTTAGTGGAACTTAAGAAAGAGTTTTAAAATGAGTTTTAAAATAATGGGCAGCAATGCTAATTTATAAAAGGCATAAAAGGTTATAAGGCTTTTTATGAGTTTTGAAAAGTGGCCTCGCCGCGAATCGAACGCGGATCCAGGGCTTCGGAGACCCTTATACTATCCATTGTACTACGAGGCCAATAGCCGGCAAATTTACTTTATTCTCTTCTAAGCCTTTCCTAACTTTCTTTACCAGGCGCTTTAACTAAATTAAAGCTGTAACCTAAAACCTGCAGAGCCATTAAAACCGGAAGCATTATATCCATATATCTCCATGTAATCTGTATTGGTTATGTTCCGCAAATCAGTAAAAATTTTAACCCTTCTATTTACAAAAGCATATTCAGCATAAAGATGTAAGAGAATATAATTATCCAGCCTAACTTCTTTGGGTGCATAGGTAGGTGGTTCAAAAGTAAGATCGGTATTCTTACCAAAAGCCTGCAAATGTGTACTTACAAAAAAAGCTGGACAAATGTTATACCCAAGGTTGAATCCGAAACTATTTTTTGGACGCCTGTACAAATTAAAATAACTGCTGTCTTTACCATTGTTCTTTGTAGTTATTTCGCCCGTTACATAAGAATAAAAAAGTTTTGCCTGCAATTTTTCAGTCAGCATAATCTTAGCATCTGCTTCAAAACCCTGGTCTTTTTGTTTATCCTGGTTTATGTATTGGAACCTGTTAGTAAAGCCAAACGTGATTACGTCTTTTACAGTCCTGTTAAAATAGGTAAGGCGAAAATTGGCTTTTTCATTTCGTGTAAAATACTGAATGCCACCCTCAGCATTTAAAGATTGTTCCGGTTTTAAACTCCTGTTTCCATAAACTGAGAATAACTGGTACAGCCCAGGTGTTCTGTATCCGGATGAGAGGTTAAAGAAAAATTTCCATTGATTTTGCAAGAGGTAAGAAGGATTAAAACTATATGCAAAGTTATCTCCGTATTCTGAATGATTATTATAACGACCACCGGCTTCAAAAGAAAAGCCGTTGACATGCATATAATTCAAGGCTGCATATAAAGATGCCTGCGACTGCTTCACGCTATCTCTTCCAAGAGGCGGCATGAAAGAAGATGTGGACGTTTGGTCTGTATTGGAGGATCTTAAATCTATTCCTGTTGTAAGTTTTACATCAGCAAAAGGAATGACTATAAAAGTTTCTGCAAGATGTTCATTGCCTTTATATCCTGATTCACTAAACGCATTTATATAATTGCGGTCTGTACGGTTGTAATTATATAGCGTTGTCCATAAAGATCTTCCTATAGAAATTTCATTCCTGATTCCAGATTGAAGATTCTCAGAATCATACCTGTATTCTTCATCATCCACAAAACCTTCCATATCCAGTTCACCTTTATTTTTTGTAAAGCGGATGTAAGGACTCAATTTAATTTTTTCAGTAAGTTGATAAGATGTTTGTAAGGATAGTCCATGTT
>MWWA01000320.1_pt1 | contig 12831 bp, 14 predicted proteins | sample 1047341 | NCBI WGS metagenome assembly MWWA01 (sample SAMN06349978, study PRJNA376086) | soil metagenome | isolation source: MS5-1 sample Antarctic (ecotone) soil | place: Antarctica | collected 2015-01-13
TAATTAAGGCAGGAAACAGCCATTGAGGAATATGATGCTGCAACCTAAACCGAACCTGCTTACTTAGTGTTCTCTTTTTGTAAGATAAAGAGCCAGCTTTTTTAGCGGCTCTTTTCTTTTTGAAAGAACGGCTATATCTTCCAGGTGGTTGAATGCCTGCAGTAAAAATTTTTCTTTTAATTCTTCTGCCCATTCATCTACTTTACATTTTTTATAGATATCCAGCACATCATCTACTTTATTAGCATGATCTTCTTCTAAAAGCCGGTCCAGCTTTTCTTTATATTCCGGAGATGCTGTTTCCATAGCATGTATGAGCAAAAAAGTTTTTTTATTTGCTTTTATATCGCCACCTAACTGTTTTCCAAATTTCTTTGGGTCACCAAATGCATCAAGGTAATCATCCTGAACCTGGAAAGCCAGACCCAGTTTTCTTCCAAATTCGTATAAAAGATCCTGGTTGCGTTTACCGCTACCACCGAGTATGGCACCCATTTGTAAACTAGCAGCCAGTAAAACGGAAGTTTTTAAACTAATCATATGTTCATATTCTTCAAAACGGATATTTTGTATTTTCTCAAAATCCATATCCAGTTGCTGACCCTCACATATTTCTCTTGCTGTTTTATTAAATAAAGCAATAAGTTGTTTTACATATTTTGATGAAACCTTGTTCAAATACTCATAAGCCTGGATCAGCATAACATCACCTGCGAGTAAAGCCGTACTGCTGCCCCACCTTTCATGAACGGTTTGCATGCCCCTGCGCAAAGGAGCTTTATCCATTATATCATCATGTATCAATGTAAAATTGTGAAAGAGCTCAATTGCTGTTGCTACATCCCATGCATCCGGCAGTATTTCATCAAAAAGTTCATTTCCCATCAGGCATAATACAGGACGCACACGCTTGCCACCTAATTGTAAAAAATAATTGTTGGGTTCATAAAGACTTTGCGGTTCTTTTGGAAAATGATCTACAGAAAATTTATCAATGAATTGAGATGATAGGTCTTCAAACGAATACATAGTGAAAATTAAAAGTGAGAATGCGAATTGCGAAATTAAAAATCAAAATAATTATATTATTTCAAATTAGATTTATTGATTTTTGCTGTTTTACCAGAAGATGTAAATATTGCGGTTAATTCGTTAGCTTCTTTTAATAAATCCTGTAGCTGACCTGAATTATAAACTTTTGATTCTACAATAATTTCCAGCCAAAATGCACATTCATCTGCTTCCTCTTCAACAATGCCAATTTTAGAAATAAATTCCGATTGTGACCTGGCTCTGCATGCTGCCCGATAATTTGCTCCTACACTCGTTGCAGAACGTAATAATTGTTTTATTAATACATCAGAAATTTTGTTTGAAGGAGTTTGTTTAATAAGAGCTATTATGTTTAAAGCAAACTTCTTTGTTCTTAATTTTAATTCAATACTCATTAAACATATTTAAAATTGGTTATTCTACTTACAATTCATTTCGCATTCCGCAATTAAACTTTCGAATTTCATTCAGCTTTTTTCTTTTTCCGCTTCGCCTTAGGTTTTTCTATTACAACATCCGTTTCTGTTGATGTTGCAAGTACCCATTCGTAATCCAGTTGTCGTTTATCGAGGTTGGCAGCAACAACTTTAATTCTTACCCTATCTCCCATCCTGAATTTTCTTCCGCTTCGGGCTCCAACTAAAGTGTAATCTTCCTGCACCAATAAAAATTCATCATATTCTGCAAGGCTGGCTATACTTACCATGCCCTCGCATTTGTGTTCAATGGTTTCTACCCAAAAACCAAATGCAGCAACCCCACTGATAACGCCTTCAAACTCCTCGCCCAAAAAGTTGCGCATGTATTCAACCTGTTTGTATTTATTGGCAGCTCTTTCTGCTTCCATGGCAGCTCTTTCTCTTTCACTGCTATGCCTGCATTTTTGCTCCATCTTTTTATCAGGCTTTATATTATCCGTCAACACATCCTGTAATACACGATGAACCAGGATATCGGGGTAGCGCCGAATGGGCGAAGTAAAATGACAATAACTATCAAAACCCAAACCATAATGACCAATATTTTCTGTTGTATAAACAGCTTTAGCCATTGTTCGGATACCTAATTGCTCAAGCACATGTTGCTCCGGTTTGCCGTGAGCATCCTGCAGCATTTGATTGAAAGATGATGCAATAGCTTCCGGTGTAGATGTATCGAACTTGTGCCCAAACTTTCGTGCAAATATCATAAAGGGTCCCAATTTTTCTTCTGTTGGCAGGTCATGCACACGATAAGGAAATGGAATAGGTTTTTTATTGACCTTGATCTTACCAATATTTTCAGCAACATGTTTATTTGCCAGCAACATAAATTCTTCAACCAGCTGGTGGCTTTCTTTACTTTCTTTAACAACTATTCCTATAGGTTTTGCATTTTCATCCAATTTAAAGCGTACTTCCTGCGATGAAAAGTTTATAGCTCCCGCATCAAATCTTTTTTTACGTAACCGCTGCGCAATGCTGTTCAGCAACAGCACTTCATCCATAAACGGACCTTCCTGTTTTTCAATAATTTCCTGTACTTCTTCATATGTAAACCTGTGATCGGAGTGAATAACTGTTTTTCCAAGCCAGTATTGTTTTACCTGTCCTTTTGGTGTCATTTGAAAAACAGCAGAAAAAGTAAGCTTGTCTTCATGGGGGCGTAAAGAACAAAGAACATTTGAAATATGCTCTGGCAGCATAGGACTTACCCTGTCAGGAAGGTATACTGATGTAGCTTTTGCATAAGCAGCTTCATCCAATAATGTATCATCCTTTACAAAATGCGTTACATCGGCAATATGAATTCCTATTTCATAGTTTCCGTTTTTTAAAACGCGTATTGAAAGAGCGTCATCAAAATCTTTTGCATCAACCGGATCTATTGTGATTGTAAGAATATTTCTAAAATCTTTCCTGCGATCTATTTCATTTTGTGTAATCACTTCAGGAATTCGTGCTGCTTCTTCCATAGCTTCATCAGGAAATATTAATGGAAAACCGTTTTCCAATAAAATTTCTTTCATGGCTACATCATTCAGATCTTCTTCAGATAAAACAGTAACCACTTCTCCTACAGGTCTTTTACCACTACCCTGTTCCCATTCTGTAATACGAACTACCACCCGGCTGCCGTCTTCTGCATCATTAAAAGATTGTTGCGGAATATAGATATCGGGCATTTTTTTATCTGAATCAGAAACAAAAAATGCAAAACCTTTATTCATTTGAAGTTTACCGATAAATTCAGATTGCTTTCTTTCAATTACTTCCGAAACTTTACCCTGCATTCTTTTACCTTCATGTTGTGGTGTAACTACTATACGAACTGTATCGCCATGCATGGCAGAATTAAAATCGTTGGGACGCACTAAAACATCTGTTTCCAGCCCTTCCACTATTACAAAGCCCATTCCTGATCTTGTAATTTCAATTCTTCCTTTATAACTATCTTTTTTCGGCTCTTTCTTCTTTGTTTTTTTCGTATTTTTTCTTCCCATGTTCCTAAGGCTGTTTAAAATTTTCAATGAAATTAGCAACTATATTATCAAACATTGTTCCTTCCCCAAATAAGAACTGATGCTCAATGGGTAAGACATAAAACGGAAGTGATGCCAGTTCATGTTCAAATTTTAATAATCGCATTGCATCTTTTTCTGTAGTTACCAAAATCTTGTTCTTATTTTCAATATTTTCAAACCTATTTTTTATGTCATTCCAGTCATCTATAGAAAAAATATGATGATCGCCATAATGGATCATATGGTAGGTTTCAATATGTTCTTCAAGGTAATCCTTCAACGGACGGGGATTGGCAATACCTGTTATTAAAAGCACTTCAGCCTGCTCATCTAAATGATGGAGGGTGTGCTTAATTATATGGTGTGGTGTGGCGTAAATGATAGAAGTGAAAAATACATGCTGGTACGGAAGCGGATCTATTTCTTTTATAATTGCTTTTTTTTGATCAACAGTTAAATGAGGATCGCATTTAGTAACAACAATAATACCTGCTCTTTTATAACTGCTTCGCAGGTCACGCAGGTCGCCTGTTGGTAAAAAGAAATCCCTGGTATATAAATTATTGTACTCGGAAAGTAAAATATTTAAGCCTGCTTTTATGGTACGATGCTGAAAAGCATCATCCAATATAATGACTTCTGTTGCCGGTTTATCATGTAGCAATTGCGGAATAGCATCCATACGTTCTTCACCAACAGCAATGGGAACACCGGGAAATTTCCTGTAAAACTGCATAGGTTCATCACCTATATCAATTGCTGTACTTTCAGATGTTGCTAAAGCATAGCCTTTAGTTTTTCTTTTGTAGCCACGGCTTAAGGTGGCAACTTTATATTGATTTTTTAATCGCATCACCAGGTATTCTACCATAGGTGATTTACCTGTTCCTCCAACAGAAAGATTACCAACACAAATAAGTGGCATACCAAATGAAACTGATTTAAAATACTCTTTATCGTAAAGCCAGTTGCGCAGCCAGATAATAAACCAGAAGATTAAAGCAAAAGGAAGAAGCAGAATCCTGAATGACTTTAAGAACCAATTAGAAAACATAGACCTGTTGCGGTGTTACACAAAGGTCTAAAGGTACATCAAATTCATCCGTGTCTTCTATCTCGTCAACAGCATCGAAATAGGACAATCCGATTTTAAGACAATTGTCACTACACTTTTTTAAAAACCTGTCGTAATAACCTTTTCCATATCCAACCCTGCTTCCTTTTTTATCAAAGGCAAGTAAAGGAACCAAAACAAGATCCAATTCATGCGCCGGTATCTTTTCATTGCCAACAGGTTCAGTTATTCCAAATTCATTTTCTTCAAATGCTGAATCCGGAAAAGTGAGTACTGCATCCATGGATATGGTTTCTGTATTCATTCTAGGATAGGCTAATTGCAATGAAGGGTTTTTAAAATGCAGGTAATCCGTAATAATAAAAGAATTTATTTCATTCATGTTTTCAATTGAATAAAAGCTCATAACGGATGAAAGAAATGGAAGTTCAATGGATTGAAAATGAATCAGGATCAGATCATCCCATTTCATTTGCTCTGTTGCAGATGCCTCTTCTTTTTTCTTCTTTATTATTTTCCTGGCTTCTTTTTTCAGCATCTTATTCTGTTGTGGCAAACTGGTTTATAAATATGGAAAATATGGTGGTACCATAATTTCGGGATGATTTAAAGAAAGGAAAATTATCGTAGTGATTTCTGGGTGTATGTTCTAAAATAAACCAGCCATTTTCATTTAATAATTTTTTTTCGAATATCAGTTTTGGTAATTCATCTATGGTTTGTAAAGCATAAGGTGGGCCTGCAAAAATAAAATCATATTGATCTGTACTTTGATTTAAAAATTTGAAAACATCGGATTTTACCAGCTTTACATTTTCGATTTTTAAACCTGTTGTTGTTTTTTTGATGAACGCAAACATATTGTTGTCCTTTTCAACAATGGTCAGATCTTTTGCACCACGGGATGCCAATTCATATGTTATACTGCCCGTACCACCAAACAAGTCAAGTGTTTTTAATTCTTCAAAATCAAGATTATTTTGCAGGATATTAAACAATCCTTCCTTAGCAATATCTGTTGTAGGACGGGTATAGGGCATTTTAGCCGGTGGATTAATTTTTCTGCCACCAAGAGAACCGCTTATGATACGCATGCAGCCAGGTTGTATAAAGAAGTAAAATAATGATGCGGTTTGTCACTGTTCAATAGTTTTATTGTAGACGGAACAGCAAAATGTATATGCGGGAAATAACTAAATAATTGTTTGTATAAGGCAGAATCTTCTTCAATCAATCCGGATAAAATTAAAATAGTATCGTCTTTGGATAGGTCGAGTTCTAAAAATATTTTCAACAGGTAGTAAATAACGTCAGATGAAGAAGTATATATATACATCTGAGCTAATTGTAACTGACCTCCTTTTTTTATAATGACTCTAAACTGTTTTGAATTAAAAAATATGGCTACCTGGTTTTCAGCAGTAAAACCATTATAAATTTTTAATGATGGTGTAAAAACATTTCGAAATTCTGCAGAAGGAAATTGTTCACTTAAATATTTATGTGCTGCGTCCGGAAAAGCATAACTGTTTATAATCTGCCATTCCGGAATCTGATCCTGCATGAAAAAATCTTTTTGCATGTCAAACATCAGGTGCAATATATTTTGCTCAAAAAAGTAATTTCTCGGAATCAAAATATTCTTTGGAAAAGCAGAACAGAAAAACTGTTTCTCTGACTTTAATTCAGAGAATTTACGGGATAATTTTTCGATAACTTCTCTTGTCCAGTTTTCTATTTCAAGGTATTGCAAGCTGGTGATGGTACGGCTTCTTTCATCATACATACCATGAATAACGTATTGTTCGCCCAACTCACACAAAAGCACATTTGCCTGTTCCTGTTCCCCGTTTTCCAATTCAATCAGTGTTCGCAAATCCTATCTTTTTCGCAAAATAAGCAATTCATGCCATTCGCTTTGACAGTAGCAGCTGTTTAACATAGCTTGCAGCTTTTTTAAGCAATGGCTTCCAATTTACAATTTGAACTTAGTTACAGGCAGATCATTAAAATTGCTTTGCCTATAAGTGTGGCTTTGCTTGTTCCGCAACTGAATTTTATCATAAACAATGTATTTCTTGGGCACTTAAGCGAAGAGGCTTTGGCTGTTGCCAGTATAACAGGAGTGTTTTATTTAATTTTTGCAGCAACAGGTTATGGCTTAAATAATGGCTTACAAGCATTAATATCAAGGCGTGCCGGTGAAAACAGGCCAGAAGAAATTGGTAAAATCTTTAACCAGGGCATATGGGTGGCGATAGCGATTGCATTGGCGGGTATGCTGATAACTTTTTTTATAGCACCCATAATATTAGGTGCTACCGTAAAATCGCCCCTGGTTTATGAAAAGGCTGTTCATTTTTTAAATATCAGAATTCTGGGACTTCCTTTTCTTTACATGTTTCAAATGCAAAATGCTTTGCTGGTCAGTACCAACCAAAGCAGGTACCTTGTTGTGGGAACGCTTGCAGGTGCTGTTGCCAATATCTTTTTTGATTATGCACTCATTTTTGGAAAAGCAGGATTACCACAATTGGGTTTTAATGGAGCTGCCTATGCTTCTGTCATTGCAGAATTTATTGAAATGTCTGTTTTGTTTTTGGTTATAAGATCAAAAGGAATTTTTTCAAGATTTGCTGTGACTTTCAGGTTTAACTGGATCAGCAGTTATGTACGATCAATAGTGGACATTTCAGGTCCATTGGTTTTTCAGCATGCTATTTCTGTCATTAGCTGGATGTTTTTTTATATACTGATTGAAAGAAACAGCGGAAGTACCGGATTGGCAGTTTCAAATACCATGCGTAACATCTTTGGTTTTTTTGGAGTCTTTATCTGGGCATTTGCATCTACCACCAATGCCATGGTAAGTAATGTTATAGGACAGGGAAGGAAAGATGATGTTATGCCGCTTATTCATAAAATCATAAAATTAAGCAGTGCTATAGCTTTATTTATATGCCTTATGCTAAATCTTTTCCCGGGCACTTATTTATCTATTTATGGATTGAGTGGTGAATTTATAACAACGGGTGTCCCGGTATTGCGTGTGGTAACTTTTGCTTTAATATTTATGTCTTTTTCAACTGTATGGTTAAATGCTGTTACAGGTTCTGGCAACAGTAGGGTGACTTTCCTGATTGAATTATCAACCATTTTCTTTTATTGTATTTATGTATTTGTTGTGCTGGAAGTTTACCAGCTTCCACTGATGATGGCCTGGATGTCGGAATATGTGTACTGGAGCTTGCTTTTTATACAGTCGTTTTTGTTTATGAAAAGCAACAAATGGCGGAAGAAAGTTATTTAACCTTCCAGTTGTTTAAGCATTTTGTTTCCTTCTGCTTTAGTTTTTTTATCGTCTGCAGTTTTTTCAGGCGTAACAGACAATAATTTTAATGTTTCAATGGCATTGACTTTTTGCCCCTTGCTTTTATAGGCTTTTGCCAGTTCCAGGTAATTCAAAGCAAACCCAGGTTCCAGTTGTTTTGCCCTTTCGTATGCTTTAATGCTTTCTTCCAAAGAGGCCGGTTCAAAACCACCATACATCATCTTAACTGCAGTTCTTTCAAAAAAATTAAGATTACTTACTTCATAATGCCATTTTCCCAACACATGCCAGGCACGCCCATGATCAGGGTTGTATTTTAAAGCTATTTCAGCATTTGTTCTGATTTCTTTTACAGCATTTATTTTATCCTTATTAGAAGATTCAGTAAGGGCCAGTCTGCCCATTGCAACAGCAAGTGCATAATAACCATCTGCACCGGCAGGACTAACTTTTATAGCTTGTTGTGCATATACTTTACCGGTTCTGAAATACTGCTGTTGTTGTGCATTAGTTGGCCGCCTGTTTCCTACTATGCTGTATAATTCGCTTAACTTCCATAAAGCCTGGTAATGATTGGTATTTAATTTTAAAACCTGCCTGTAGGCATTCATTGCTTCTGTTTCATTTAAAGAAACTTCGTGTTTTGCAGCCTGGTTTAAAAGTTGTTGCTCGCTTTGAGCCAAAACCAGATACGGTAATAACAGTAAAAAGAAAGATATAATTGTTTTCATAGGGAGACTTTCTAGCTTGTATAACTGACGGATACTGTACCAATAAAGTTGTTTATTGGAGGTGACAGCTTTTCTATTTTTACAAATACTTTTTCAACCTGTGGATATTGGGATTTGATTTTTTTTGAAATAATCATGGCGCATGTTTCCAGCAATTTGTGAGGCTGTTGCATTTCTTTGCGAACAATGTTTGCAGCTTCCAGGTAATTAACAGTATCCTTTATGGAAGTAATAACTTCTTCCTGACCCGGTATATCCATTAACACATCTACTTCAAATTCATTCTGCACCAGGTTTTCTTCTGCATATACACCAATTGCAGAGAAAAAGCGTAATCCTATTAATTCTATTGTAATTAACCCGGACATATTAATGGAGACCTTTTTCAGATAAATAACGTTCAGCATCCAACGCTGCCATACAACCTGTGCCTGCTGCTGTTACTGCCTGCCTGTAAATTTTATCCTGTACATCACCGGAAGCAAATACACCTTCTACATTTGTTTTAGAAGTTCCGGGGATTGTTTTAACATAACCTGCTTCATCCATATGGAGCCAGTCTTTAAAAATTTCTGAATTGGGAGTATGTCCAATAGCCACAAAAAATCCTTTAACAGGAATGGTATTTAGTTCATTTGTTTGGTTGTTTTTTACCCGTACTCCTTCAACAGATTTTTCGCCTAAAATTTCATCAGTTTCCGTGTTCCAGTACATTTTGATATTTGCCGTATTCATAACCCTGTCCTGCATAATCTTGCTGGCACGCATTTCATCTCTGCGGATAAACATATGAACAGTAGAACACAATTTTGACAGGTATAATGCTTCTTCGGCAGCAGTATCACCTGCGCCAACTATAGCCACTTCTTTACCGCGAAAGAAAAAGCCGTCACAAACAGCACAGGCACTTACTCCATAACCATTTAACCTTTGTTCGCTTTCTATTCCCAGCCATTTTGCAGAAGCGCCTGTTGCAATGATAACAGCATCGGCTTCAATCAGCTTTTCATCATCGATCCACACTTTATATGGAGTGGAAGAAAAATCAACTTTTGTAGCCAATCCATATCGTAAATCGGCACCCATGCGTTGTGCCTGCTTTTCAAAATGAATCATCAGTTCCGGTCCTTGAATACCATCGGGGAAGCCTGGATAATTTTCTACTTCAGTTGTTATGGTAAGTTGACCTCCCGGTTGAATGCCCTGGTAAAGAACAGGGTTCATATTGGCTCGTGAAGCATAGATAGCAGCTGAATATCCTGCAGGCCCCGATCCGATTATTAATACCTGTACTTTCTCAGCAGTATTTTTTTCCATTCTAAATAAAAAAGTTAGCGGCAAAATTAATTGAATTGAACTAGCTGAACTTAAAACTAATTCACAAAGGTTAATTGCCACTGAGACACCAAGTCGTTAAGATGCACAAAGGATAGAACGCAGATGTCGCGGATTGTTAAGATTAATTAAGATCAGTGAAAATCATAATAATCATAAAAACCAGCGTTCTTTTATTTTCGAACGCAGATGGCGCGGATTGTTAAGATGGATTAAGATTATTTTGCTACAAAGACACCAAGTCGTTAAGATGCACAAAGGATAGAACGCAGATGTCGCGGATTGTTAAGATTAATTAAGATCAGTGAAAATCATAATAATCATAAAAACCAGCGTTCTTTTATTTTCGAACGCAGATGACGCGGATTATTAAGATGAATTAAGATCAGTGAAAATCATAACAATCATAAAAACCAGTGTTCCATTACTTAGTGATAGCGTTCCATTATTTAGGTATTATAATAGTTCGGTATTGCGGAGCATAACCTCCAAAATAGCCAAGTGCACCATTGCTGATATTGCCTAACACTTTTATAGGCGATGAAAAAGGATTGCCTACAGAGAGGTAGGTATACTCCATAGTTCGCCAAAAATCAAAAGTAGCTTTACCTATTTGTGCCAGTTTCAGTGTAACAGTATCTCCTTTACGGAAAGCTCTTGCATCATCATTAAACTTAAAATTATTTCTATCTATACCCGGCTCAACTTCTACTTCATATGTGGCGCCATCAATAACCAGATCATCATATACAGAATTGAGACCAGGTAGAAAATCTTCATTATTTCTTTTAGTCCAATAACGTATATAATCTCCAAAACCCGGTTTATCTGTTGCCCGAACCAATACAATTACTTTATCAGAAGTATCAGCAGGAGCCTTTTTCCAGAACAATGAATCTATCTGCCGTGTAATAACCGGTATAGTGGTTTCCGCAGTATATTCCTGACCTGCAAAATTGATTTTTAAATAATAACCCTTTCCCATCTCCCCCACAAAAGCCGATGAAAGATCTGATGAATCGATAGAATAGTAATAAAAAGTATAACCCGGAGCAAGGTTGATTCCGTATTCCTTAAGCTTGTGCGTTTTTATTCCGTTTGACATTTCAACAACGGCACCACGTGCAAAACTGTTTGAAATTTGGGCAGGCGTGATCTCAGAAAAATAATCAAGAGAAGTTGACAGCACTACAAATGGTGACTGACTTGTTTCAATAGTAGCTTCAACAACAAGTTTAGGTGGGGTTTCATTTAGATTGAAATCCACTGATTTCTCACATCCTATCAATAGAAATAAAAAGACAAAAAAAAATAATATTTTTTTCATTCAAAGCAAATTTAATAAAACAGCCCTGGTCAAAATAGACCAAGGCTGCTTAAAACCCATCAATTGCTAGTTTAACCTAAATAGGCTTTTAATGCGCTGCTATACCTTGCTTTTTGCAAGCGTTTGATAGCTCTTTCTTTGATCTGGCGGATTCTTTCTTTTGTCAGATCATATTTCTGGCCAATTTGTTCAATGGTAGTTCCATTTTCTCCATCCAATCCAAAATAAGCATTTACTATCTCAGCTTCTCTTGGTGATAGAGATTTAAGTACACGGCGGATCTCGTTGCGTAAGGAATCCTTCATCACATTATCATCAGTATCATCACTTCCTTCCAGTAAATCACCCATAGCTACATCTTCTGCTTCATGTACAGGAGCATCTAATGAAGTATGACGGGTATTACTCTGGAAAATATTGTTGATTTCCGTTTCACTCATTTCCAGAATATCAGCTAATTCTTCGGTACTTGGTTCACGTTCGTGTTCCTGCTCAAAAGCCATATAGGCTTTATTTGCTTTATTATAAGTACCAATTTTGTTTTGAGGTAAGCGAACTAAACGTCCCTGCTCAGCCAAAGCTTGTAAAATGGATTGGCGAATCCACCATACAGCATATGAAATAAATTTAAAACCCTTGGTTTCATCGAATCTTTGAGCAGCTTTGATCAAACCAAGGTTGCCCTCATTGATCAAATCACTCAATGACAATCCCTGGTGTTGATATTGTTTTGCTACCGAAACCACAAAACGTAAGTTGGCCTGAACTAATTTATCCAAAGCCCTTTGATCTCCCATTTTGATTCTCTGGGCAAGAGTAGTTTCCTCTTCCGGAGTAATCATGGGTATTTTTGAAATCTCCTGAAGATACTTTTCTACCGCTTGCGAATCCCTATTGGTGATCTGGGTAGCAATTTTGAGTTGCCTCATAATTTTATTCTTGAGTTTTTAATAATGAACGAAATCTTGACCATTTTTGTTTGCGGATAGTTGCAAAGGAGTAGTTAATACTGTCCAGCCCTACCGACAAAAATAATATCCAAAAACTACACTACATAGCTGTTTTGGAATAAATTAATTGTCTGCAAAAATTGTACTACGTTTTTTAATATGTAAGCTGCTCCTGTTAAGGATATTAGAAAGAGAAAAAAACTTTTAAATCTTAAAAATAATTATTGGGTTTCTGTCTTTAAAGGGTATTTTTTAGCCAAAAACACCCATAAAGCTATTCCAACAATAACCAAACCAACCGATATAATTTCAGCCTGAGTGACAGTCAATCCCATAAAATCCATTTTTATATTGACCCTGATCTTCTCAATAAAAAATCTTTCCAAGCCATTTAAAATTAGGTATAAAGCAAATAAAGCTCCGAATGGACGGATGGTTTTTCTGACAGCCCAAAGCACAAAAAATAAATGGTACAAACTATGGTTTCATAAATAGGCGTGGGAAAAGGTCCTACAGGCAATTGGTT
>MWWA01000321.1_pt1 | contig 12816 bp, 13 predicted proteins | sample 1047341 | NCBI WGS metagenome assembly MWWA01 (sample SAMN06349978, study PRJNA376086) | soil metagenome | isolation source: MS5-1 sample Antarctic (ecotone) soil | place: Antarctica | collected 2015-01-13
AATTTTTTCCCCTGAGTGTAGACTACCAGGAAAAATTTGCTTCTGCCGGTCGCATTCCCGGTTCATTCTTTAAAAGAGAAGGTAAGGATGTTGCTGTTGCAGGCGGTGCATCATCTTGTAGATAAGTTTGAAGGACTTTATTATTTTCCTTCTTATGAACTGGTCATCGATGACCTGCGTGATTACAGATTTTATGCTGAAGATCTGGTGCATCCCAATTATGCTGCTACAGAATATGTGTGGAATAAATTTGTTCAGGCATGTATGGATGAATCAACCAGGAAACTTATGGAAGAAATTCACGCTGTTCATCTTGCACATAAGCACAGGGCATTTAATCCTTCATCCAGCCTGCATAAAAAATTCCTGACTTCATTTTATAAAAAAACATTGCGCCTGCAACAGCAACATCCTTACCTTGATTTTTCAGAGGAACTCCTTTTTTTCAAAAATGCAGATTGAATCCAGGTGTAGTATAAAGTTGTAAGAATGATTACCTAGTGGATCCTGTCGCCCCTGATTTCAATACTGTTCATCATTTCGGATTCATATTCGAGCCATTCCTTCCACCTGTGCTTCACTTTATCTTTGTTGATATAGGTTTCAGCAAGTTCAATGAACAGTGAATAGTGACCCGCTTCGCTTTCCATAAACCGGCGATAGAATTTCTGAAGGTAAGGATCCGCAAGTCCTTCGCTGAGTCGTTTAAATCTTTCGCAGCTGCGCGCCTCGATCATGGCCATAAATAGCAACTGGTCAAGCAGCCTGCCTTCTTCAGCACCGCCTGTTTGTACAAATTTGAGCAGTGCATTTACATAAACATCTTTTCGTTGCAAGCCAAGTTGCATTCCGCGTTTTTCAAGTTCTGCCAACACCATGCGAAAATGCCCCCATTCTTCTGTTACAATGGGTGCAAGTGCTTTAACCAGGGCAGGTTTCTGGTTATAACGCTGGACCAGGGAAATACAGGATACGGCGGCTTTTTGTTCGCAGTAAGCGTGGTCGGTAAGTATGGCTTCAATGGAAATTTCAGCCAGGTTCACCCAGCGCGGATCGGTACTTAACCTGAGACCCAAAATAGACCTGGCTTCGTTTGATATCGTTTCGTCCATAATTTTAGCTTCCTTTCGTAAGAAATTGTTTTACAACTGAGAATCAATCCATAGCAACAAAAGCGAATCCCATGCTAATAAGAGATTTGGTAAAAGAATTTATGAGGATTTCCTTACCTTTGCCGCCAAATATATATAAGCTATCTAATCGGATGCAATTTTAAAAATTTCACGATGCCATTAACAAAAGAAAAAAAAGCAACCATTTTTGCCAACTTCGCCGGAGCTGAAACAAATACCGGTTCAATTGAAGGTCAGATCGCTCTTATCACAGAGCGTATGGCCCAGATCTCTGCACATCTGCAGCAAAATAAAAAAGATTTCTCTACACACCGCGGGCTTATGCAGCTGGTAGGAAGACGTCGCCGTCTTTTGAATTATCTTCAAAAGCACAACCTTCAGGGATATCGTTCTCTTATTGAGAAATTAGGAATCAGGAAATAACATCGTTTATAATATAAGCTACCTCCCAACTCACCAGTTGGGTTTTGGCTTTTATAGGATTGTATTTTCGTTGCTCTGTATAACCTTCAAATTCATAGTATGTTATCTCAAAAATTCAGCAAATCATTTGATATAGGCGATGGCCGCGAGATCACCCTGGAAACAGGAAGAATTGCCCGCCAGGCCGACGGATCCGTTACCGTAAAAATCGGAAATTGCATTTTACTTGCTACAGTTGTAGCCACCGACGAACCAAAGCCCGGCCAGGAATTTTTTCCCCTGAGTGTAGACTACCAGGAAAAATTTGCTTCTGCCGGTCGCATTCCCGGTTCATTCTTTAAAAGAGAAGGTCGTATAAACGATAGCGAGATCCTGGTTTCCCGTATTGTTGACAGGGCACTCAGACCACTTTTTCCTGAAGATTACTTCTGCGAAGTACAGGTGATCATCAACCTTATTTCGTCAGACAAAGAAGTGATGCCTGATGCCATGGCTTGTTTGGCTGCTTCGGCAGCGCTTGCTGTTTCTGATGTTCCGATCCAGGAAATTATTTCTGAGGTCAGAGTGAGCAGGGTGGATGGGGCTTTCAGGATCAATCCAACCCGCAGCGAAATGGAGCGTTCAGACCTTGATTTCATCATTGCCGCTACAGAGCATAATATTATGATGGTGGAAGGCGAGGCGAAAGAATGCAGCGAGGAAGATCTTGTGCAGGCATTGGAAATTGGCCACGAAGCAATTCGCCGCCAGATCAAAGCTCAGGAAGAACTGAGAGACCTGGTTGGAGCAGGTAAAAAACGCGACTATCCAAAACCGGTAGTTGATGAAGCATTAAAACAAACGGTTCAGAATTTTGCAAAAGAGCCCCTGGCCCAACAAAGCAGGGCAAATTATCCGAAAGCACAACGGAAGGAGGAATACAAAAAATTGTTTGATGATCTAAAACTGCATCTTGCCAAAGAAGCCGGTTTACAAGAAGGAGAAGAATTACCGGAAGATAAAAAGAAGCTGGCCAAAAATTACATGGCCGATCTGCAATACCACGTGGTAAGGGAAATGATGCTGAAAGATAAGGTGCGTTTGGATGGCAGGGGACTGGAAGATGTTCGTGCGCTGGATATGGAAGTAGATATTCTGCCTACACCACATGGTGCTGCCTTATTTACAAGAGGAGAAACACAATCACTCACCACGGTTACATTAGGAACACCACTTGATGAATTGCTGGTAGAAAGTGCAGCAAAATCTGAATACTCCAAATTCATTCTACATTATAATTTCCCTCCATATTCAACAGGTGAAGTAAAGTTTTTAAGAGGTCCTGGCCGGCGCGAAGTTGGACATGGAAATCTCGCACAGCGTTCTTTGAAACAAATGATGCCAGGCGCTGATTATCCTTATACGGTTCGTGTTGTGAGCGACATTCTTGAAAGTAATGGTTCATCATCAATGGCTACCGTTTGTGCAGGTTCACTTGCCCTGATGGATGCTGGTGTGCCCATGAAAAAGCATGTTGCCGGTGTAGCGATGGGATTGATTTCTGAAGGGGGTGATTTTGCTGTTTTAACAGATATATTGGGAGATGAAGATCACCTGGGTGATATGGATTTTAAAGTAACCGGAACGAAAGACGGTATCTGTGGTATCCAAATGGATATTAAAGTAGATGGACTGAGTATGGAGGTGATGCGCAAGGCACTTGACCAGGCGCGCAGGGGTAGAATGCATATTCTTGATGCCATGTATGCCTGCTTCCCTGAAGCACGCAACGAAGTGAAGCCACATGCTCCTCGTATGGTGAAACTCTATATCGACAGAGAATTCATTGGTGCAGTGATCGGACCAGGTGGAAAGATCATCCAGGAAATTCAGCGTGAAACCGGAACCACCATTAACCTGGAGGAGAAAAACGATATGGGTGAGGTAAGCATATTTGGAACGGAAAAAGAAAAAGTGGAAAGAGCCCATAACTGGATCAAGGGTATCGTTGCGGTACCAAGTGTTGGAGATGAATACGAGGCTACGGTTAAATCCATCATGCCTTACGGAGCGTTTATTGAATTCCTGCCTGGCAAACAAGGATTGCTTCATATTTCTGAAGTAAGCTGGAAAAGACTGGAAACACTGGAAGGTGTATTGAATGAAGGAGATAAAGTGAAAGTAAAGCTTACAGGTACAGATCCTAAAACTGGTAAATTCAAACTGAGCCGGAAAGCATTATTGCCAAAGCCCGAAGGAATGAGAGAAGAGCGTCCGCGCGAAGAATCTGCCCCAAGGAATGAAGGACCAAGAACAGACAGACCCAAACTGGAAAGAAACCCTGGAGGTGGTCAAACCTCCGGACAGAACGAATAATAAATCTGGAAGGCTGTCTCTGACAGCCTTTTTTTTATGAATACCATCAGTATATCAATAACAGTCAGCGGTGAAGCACAGGAAATTCTAATCAGCGATTTGGAAGATCTTGGATCAATAGGTTTCGAACAAAAAGAAGAGGTTCTTATCGCTTATTTTCCCGAACTGAATTTTAACAGCTACGAAGTAAATAGTCTGCTTCAGGGATACCAGTTTGTTAGTACGATCATACATGAACAAAATTGGAATGCATTGTGGGAAAGCAATTTTCCTCCTGTTGCTATAGAACGATTTTGTTATGTGCGCGCAGATTTTCATCCTCCGGATCAGGGTTATACTCACGAGATCCTGATCACACCCAAAATGAGTTTCGGAACCGGTCATCATGCTACCACTTATATGATGATCCGCCAGATGAAAGATCTTGACCTCGGGAATAAACAGGTTTTTGATTTTGGAACCGGTACTGGTATTTTAGCCATTCTTGCTGAAAAAATGGGCGCCGCTACTGTTGAAGCCATCGATATTGATGAATGGAGCATTTGCAATGCTGTAGAAAACGGGGATAAAAATCAATGTAGTAAAATCAGGTTTGAAAAAACAACAGTACTTCCAGCAATGAAATTTGATGTGGTGCTTGCCAATATAAACCGCAATGTAATCCTGGATTATCTTGAAGATCTTGTGGCGCTTTTAAATCCGGGGAGCATTATATTGTTTAGTGGGTTAATGATTTCCGATGAACAGGAAATCATGCAAGCCTTCACCGGAAAATTGAAATTATTAAAGCGGGAAGAAAAGGACAACTGGATTGCGCTCTGTTGCTCCGCTTAAAGTTAGGTTCCTCTTGAGCTTATATCTTTGGTTTTTACGTAAATTTGCCTTTGCTCAATTCTTTATTCTATGGATGAAATTTTTCTGGTTATAATGGCTTACCTCCTGGGTAGCATTCCCACAGCGGTCTGGGTCAGTAAAATTTTCTTTGGATTTGATATTCGAAATTATGGAAGTGGTAATTCCGGAGCAACCAATACTTACCGGGTTTTAGGGGCAAAATGGGGAAGTTTTGTGATGATCATGGATATGCTAAAGGCCATTATCGCAGTTAAACTTGTTTACTTACTTCCCGGCTATAATGGTGGTGATGCAACAGTGAATTTACAGATCGGGCTTGGATTGGCTGCCGTATTGGGTCATATTTTTCCAATATGGGCAGAATTCAGGGGCGGAAAAGGTGTGGCTACGCTTTTTGGGATGGTGCTGGGCATTCAGCCAAATGTAGCGCTGTGCTGCGTAGGTGTTTTTATTCTTGTGCTCTATCTAACCCGCTGGGTTTCTCTAAGTTCCATTCTCGCCAGCATCGCTTTCCCGGTATTTATTCTTGTTATATTTAATGAACCTGAAGAACTTTACCGGGTTTTTGCCATCACAGTGGCCATGCTTGTTTTACTTACACACCAAAAAAATATTGGTCGTTTGATAGATGGCAGCGAAAGCAAAGTGCCCATTCTCAAGCATCGGGACCGGAAAAAAGGCCGGAAATAGTTTTAACACCTGATGCTTAATCCCTTTTAGCCAACTTTATTCTTATTGCCTGTTTTGGTATAATCATTGGTTTTAACTCAAAAAAGAATAAATATGGTACGCTATATATTAGGGATATTCCTCGCAGCTTCGGTTTTGGTAGCTTGTTCTACAAATCCCATTACAGGAAGAAGTCAATTATCACTTGTGCCGGAATCTGAACTTCAGTCAATGGCCAACCAGCAATACAGGCAATTTTTAACTGAGAGTAAGGTGGTAAGTCCTTCAGGTGACCGCGATGCGGAAATGGTTAGGAGAGTAGGCAACAGGATTGCAACGGCCGTTACAAATTTTTACAAACAACAGGGACTGGCAAGTAAACTGGAAGGATACAAATGGGAATTCAACCTCATCCGCGACCCTGCTGCCAATGCCTGGGCCATGCCAGGAGGTAAGGTTGCGATTTACACAGGGCTTTTACCAATAACCCGTAACGAAGCCGCGCTGGCCAATGTAATGGGTCATGAAATTGCACATGCTTTATTTCAACATGGTAATGAAAGAATGAGCCAGGGGCTGGCTGCACAGGGACTGGGAACTGGACTTGCTGTTGCACTGGCCAATAAGCCTGCGGCAACTCAAAATATATTTAATCAGGCATTTGGTGTAGGTACAACCGTTGGTGTTTTGCTTCCTTTTGGCAGAAAACAAGAATTGGAATCAGACAGGTACGGGATGATTTTTGCGGCCATGGCCGGGTATAATCCAAGAGAAGCGATCGCTCTTTGGGAAAGGATGGAAGCGGCCTCAAACGGAAATAAACCTCCTGAATTTTTAAGTACGCACCCTTCAGAAGGAAGAAGAAAAGCACAATTGGAAAAATATTTACCTGAAGCCTTGAAATATTATAAGCCAGGGAAGTAGATAATTCATTGCTGATAATGCTAAAAAACCCGCTAAATCACTCATTTTGCGGGTTTTTTATTGTCTATTGCCTTGGGTTACGCGTGAAAATGCGTAATTTTGCTCCACCTGTTTGTGTGAAAAACCTTTAGTTACTTCTTCACCAGTTTAAAAAAAACAGATATACCTGTATGTCACAAACAATTTTAGAAAAGCTCCAGCTCAAAAACGAAAAGAACATTCTGATCCAGGGACTTCCATCTTCAATTGAAAAACAGTTTTGTAAGATTTCTTTTGCCAAGAACCTTACACCATTGTTACGTGCAAGAAAGATTGAATTTGCGTTAGTCTTTGCAGTTAGTGAAAACCAGCTGAATGGCATTTTAGAAGATATTATGCCTGCATTGAGGGAAGACTCGAAATTATGGGTGGCCTATCCTAAAGTTACTTCAAAGATCACTACCGACCTTAACAGGGACGGAAGCTGGAGTAAGCTTTCAGATGCTGATTATGAAAGTGCAGAACAGGTTTCGCTTGACCACGTCTGGCATGCTGTATTCTTTAAAAAGAATGACATCCTGGAAGAAATCCTACTGGAAGAAACCGAAGCCACAACCTTGGTCATAAAAAGGAAATCAAGGCTGGCCACAGTCTGATAAGCATAAAAAGAGGACTTTTGGTCCTCTTTTTATTTTCTTTCTTTCATGTATTCTTCAATATAGGTTCCTAATAACCTGGCCAGGGGAGTTTCATCTCCACAATTGACATCCAGCCATTTAATGGTCTTTTTAAGACAGACGATGCCACCATTTAATAATTGGCATTCATAAACTACATCGCCTTCGGCTTCTACAACGTTCACATTTGCCGTACCGAATAGCCCATAATAGGGGTAATCGATTTTAAATTTACTGGGTAAACTTAGAGTTCCCATGATTTTGGATTTTGGTTATAAATAGGATAGGAGGCATTAAGGCGAACCTTAATTCTTAAGATTCGACAGGAAAAAACCTTCTTTATGCAGTACAGTGTTATTGGGCACTGCTGTAAGAAGTGAGTCTTTTACCAGTTTTTCTACAAGTTTAAGTTGATTGTCGTGGTCGCCAGACTGGGCTATGAGCTTCCAGCTTTCGATCTTCATCAGCGCACGTTTGCTGGTTTTTATAACATGGCGGTCGAGCCACTCCGACCTTTCGGCCAGATACAATTGGTGGTTGCGGAAGTAGGCATGCATAGGAGATAGAATTTAAGGTTATTGGTAGCTTTACTTTTCCAAATTAATAAGAATTCTTTGATAAATCCTAATGATGGGCTCATTTTCGATGAAAGGGCAATAAAAATAAACCGCTCACCTCAGATGTTCGGTGAGCGGTTTGGTTTAAATGTCAATCGTTTAGATCAGGCCAATATTTCAGAATCGATGCGGCTATACGCATCCATTAATTTTTTCTGAAGCTCGTAAGATAAAGGCTGATAGCAGTCGAAATGCATTTTAAATTTGGCCCGGCCCTGGCTGATCGACCTCAACGAAGATGAAAAATCATACATTTCAGCCAGTGGTACCCTGGAAATGATCTTCTGAAAATGTCCTTCAGTATCCATGCCTTCCACCATGCCCCGCCTACTTTGCAAATCCCCCATTACCGCACCAGTGAGGTCTTCAGGAGTGTGCACTTCCACCTGGTATATTGGTTCCATTATTTGCGGATCAGCCTGCTGAAACGCTTGTTTGAATGCCATGATACCCGCGATCTTAAATGAAATGTCGTTTGAATCCACTGCGTGCATTTTACCATCGTAAACAGAAACCCGCACATCACGCACATAAGATCCGGTCAGCGGACCTTCATGCATTTTTTCCATAATGCCTTTTAAGATCGAGGGCAGGAACCTGTTATCTATGGCTCCACCAAAAATGCAGTTATAAAAAACCAGTTTTCCGCCCCAGTCAAGGTTGAATATTTCTCTTGTTCGGACATTCAGCCCTGCGGGTTCAGGCATGCCCTCATAAAATGGTTCTACTCTCAGGTAAACTTCACCAAACTGGCCTGCTCCACCGGATTGTTTTTTATGCCGGTAATGAGCTTCTGCCATTTTGCGGATCGTTTCCCGGTATGGAATACGCGGACGGGTAAACTTTACAGCTACTTTATGGAAATTTTCAATCTTCCATTTGGCAACAGCAAGGTGCATATCACCCTGGCAGTGTACCAGGGTTTGTTTGAGTTCTGGTGAAACTTCAATAATCAGCGTAGGATCTTCTTCTTTTAACTGGTGCAGCGCAATTGCTACTTTTTCTTCTTCTCCTTTATTAACCGGTTCAATACAGACCGTCATGTTTGAAGAAGGAAACTGTATGGGTGGAAGTTCCATTTTTTTACCCTTTGCGTGCAGGGTGTTATTGATATGGGTGTTGCGTAGTTTCAATGTGGCCCCAATGTCACCTGCCACCAGTTCGTGTACAGGTATTCTTTTATTCCCTTCCATTAGGAAAAGCTGGTTGATCTTTTCAATGACGCCGTTTGATCCATTTACCAGCTCCATTCCTGTTTTTATGGTACCCGAAAACACTTTGAAAAAGGAAAGGTCACCTACATGAGGTTCAGTAATTGTTTTGTAAACAAAAATACAGGGCGCACCAGTGGCTTCACAACTGAGGGGTTCGCCAGAAATCGTTTGTTGGGGTGGCATTTCGTTGGCACTTGGACAAACATTATCAATAAAACCCATTAGTCTTCCACTTCCCATATTTCTTTCTGCACTCAGGCAGAACAACGGAAAAAGCTCATGCCGGATCATGGATTTTTTTAAGCCCTCTTTCATTTGGTCTTCACTCAGTTCTCCCTGGTCAAAATATTGTTCCATCAGCCCTTCATCATTGCTGGCTATGGCCTCTACCAGTTCCTGGTGCAGGCGATCCGCCTTTTCTTTCTCTTCTTCCGGAATTTCCAATTTTTCAGGCTTGCCGCCTGTGTCCTTAAATTTATACATTACCATACGCAATACATCAATGATCTCGTGGAAACCTGCTCCCTGTTGCCGCGGATATTGTACTACAGTAACATTATTTCCAAAATGGTCTTTTGCCTCCTGCACTGCCTTATCAAAATCAGAAAGGTCATCATCCAGCCTGTTTACTGCAATGATCATGGGCGTTTTAAATTTTTCAGTGTATTCCCAGATGATATCTGTTCCAATTTCAACCCCCATCGAAGCGTTGATCATTAATACGCCGGTATCGGCCACACGGAGGGCAGACAATACTTCTCCCACAAAATCATCGTAACCGGGGGTATCCAGGATGTTGATCTTATAGCCACGCCATTTGGTGTGCATTAATTTTGAAAAAATTGAATTTGATCTTTCGTGCTCCAGCGGATGAAAATCGCCAACGGTATTGTTTTCATAAACCGTTCCGCGGCGGTTAATAATTCCGGCTTCAAATAACATGCATTCCGCAAGGGTTGTTTTGCCTGAGCCGGCATGGCCAAGCAAAACAATATTTTTTACATGGGAGGTATCAAATTCAGCCATAAAAAATGTTTTAGTGTTGGGCAATAAAGGGCCAGGCACACCAGGTACGCCACAAGTAACGGAGCGCCAGGCGCTATCAGCTGATGGTGCTGATAAAAGTTTTAAATTTATTCCTGATCTCGAGGAGCATCTGCTCAAGGTTCAGGAATTCAGACAAAAGCGATTCATGTTCTATATAGCGTCCCTCAGGAATATTGTCGCCTTCGAACTGGATCTTTTTATCGTGGTATTTAATTGATTGTTTGAGATCGTGAATGTTGATCAATTGGATGTGAAACTGGTTGTCGAAATGTTCCACCTGCTGGTAAGCATCTTTGGGAAGCGTTTTTTTGCAAAGCTCCTGGAGTAGTCTTCTGTTTTCCTGGAGTTCTTCTTTGTGGTTTCGGAGGATCTGCCGCCATTCTGCGCACTCCGAAGAAAGCTGTGAGAGATCTGTTTGAACCATGGGATGAAGATTTAAAGGTTAAAAAAAGGATTCAACTTCATATTTCCCGGGTAAAGGATGGTACTTAAATTTACTGTGTCCATCCAGAAAAAAGAAGATTTTTCTTTGAAATAAAAATCTTAAATTAAAAATCCACCCTAAGGAATCTTTACCCATATTTGCCCTCTTGATCAGTCAGAACACCATACAACAAGTATTATCTCGCATAGATGTGCTCGACATCGTCGGAAATTTTGTAAAACTGAAACGCCGGGGTGCCAATTACCTTGGGCTGTGTCCATTTCATCATGAAAAAACGCCTTCGTTTACTGTTTCTCCTGTCAAAGAAATTTTTAAATGTTTTGGTTGTGGTAAAAGTGGCAACAGTATCAGCTTTATCATGGAGCATGAAAAGCTTTCTTACGTTGAAACTTTAAAATGGATTGCACGCCGGTACAATATCGATGTGGAGGAAACGGAACTTTCCCCTGAAAAAAAACTGGTGCAGCAAACGAATGAAAGTTTGCTGATCATCAATCATTTTGCCCAGGAGTTTTATGCAAACCAGCTTTGGGAAACCGACGACGGTACTGAGATTGCGCAAAGCTATTTATCGGAAAGAGGCTTTTCAGATGATATTTTGCACAAATTCCAGGTTGGGTTTGCGCCTGATAAAAAAGATGTATTTGCAAAAGAAGCGATCAGCAAAAAATACAATCCTGAACTTTTAATAAAGGCAGGATTGATCGTTGAAAGAAACGGACAATATTTTGATAACTACCGCGACAGGATCATCTTTCCAATTCATAACAATAGTGGACGTGTTATTGGATTTGGTGCACGGCAGATTAAAAAAAATGACAAGTCGCCCAAATATATCAACACACCGGAAAATGAATTGTATGTAAAAAGTAAGATCCTTTACGGAACTTATTTTGCAAGGCATGCTATTGACAAAGCTGATGAATGTTTTTTAGTGGAAGGTTATACTGATGTTGTATCGCTTCAACAGGCAGGCATTGAAAATGTTGTGGCAAGCGGTGGTACTGCACTTACACAGGACCAGCTGCGCCTCATTAAAAAATACAGCCGCAACCTTACGATTATTTATGATGGAGATGCTGCCGGTATCAAAGCTGCTACGCGAGGACTGGATATGGCACTCGAAGAAAGCTTATCAGTAAAACTCGTTTTAATACCCGACAATGAAGATCCGGACAGCTATGTAAAAAAACTGGGTGCTGTGGCATTTAAAAATTTTGTGCAGCACAATAAAAAAGATGTTATTCTTTTTCAGATCGAAGTGGCATTGAATGAATCAGGAGATGATGCGAATAAGAAAGCGGGGCTGGTTAGCCAGATCGCTGAAACCATTTCTAAAATTGATAAAACAGAAGATTTTACAAGGCAACAGGATTACATCCGCCAGGCTTCACAATTATTAAGCGTAGATGAATCAGGCTTCACCAATCTTGTAAATAAGTTTATCAGGAACAGGATCTCACTGGAGGAAAAAAAGATTCCATTCGATGAGGCAAAGGTGCATGAGGAAAATGCAAAAAAAGCATCAGCTGGTGATTACAGTGATCAGACATTCGCTTTGTTATTTAAAGATGAATTGCAGGAGAAAGAAGTGGCGAGGATCTTACTGGAACATGGAAATAAAAAATGGGATGTTGAAAAACTGGTTGCAGACTATGTGATTACCGAACTTCCTGAAGATGATCTTTTCGATAACCAGGTGGTCCTTAAATTTATTGAGGAATTCCGACAGTTAAGAAACAACCAGATAAATCCTGACAGGAATATTTTTCTTTATCATCCGGATACCGCTATAAGTTCACTCGCAGTTTCTTTGCTGTACTTCCCTTATGAAGTCAGTTCCCACTGGAAAAAAGAATTAAGCCATTCTACTGGTTTTCAGAAATCCCTTTTTGAACAGGATTATGAAAGTTTCATAGAAACACTAAAGCCGGAGAACGAAGAAAAGCTGTTGAATTATCTCAACATGCAAAAAGATACGACCAATGAAGAAGTGGAAAGCTCTGTGAATTATTTAAAACTCAGGAAAGTAAAAAAGATGTTGATGCAAAACCAGGCAGATATGGAAAAAGCCAGTCCTGCAGAAATAGAGAATTTATTTCTAACCCATGTACATCTTAAAAAACTTGAAGTAGATCTTTCCAAAAAGATCGGTTCTGTTGTCATCAGGTAGCTGTTATGGTTACTGAATTCATCATTTTTAATTTTCAGGGGGCAGAAAAGCCGATTTTATGGCTGGCATTGATTTTTTATTGATAATGGTTGATCAAAATATTAAAGATGAAAGCCTTATATGCCCTGGAGGGTGGTGTGGCAGGCGCCGCAGCATTAACATTGATACATGAAAGCATAAAAAGAGCCATTCCCGGCGCACCCAGGATGGATTTTTTAATGAGGCGCAGCTGGTCCTGTGTAAGTGCAGTACCACCGCTTGCCACAACATTTTCAATGCCTGCCTGTTGAAGCGATACAACATCA
>MWWA01000322.1_pt1 | contig 12803 bp, 12 predicted proteins | sample 1047341 | NCBI WGS metagenome assembly MWWA01 (sample SAMN06349978, study PRJNA376086) | soil metagenome | isolation source: MS5-1 sample Antarctic (ecotone) soil | place: Antarctica | collected 2015-01-13
CACTGATGAAATGACCGGCGCCGGCTGGAGGGCCAAAAGAATGAATATGGAATCAGAAATCCCAAAAAGACATTGGCATCAAAATGATCCCGGTTCTATTCCTAACCTGCTATTTACCGGTGCCGGCTCACCCGCAGGAATCTGTATCTATGAGGGAAATTTACTACCCGCTGCGTTTCAAAATCAAATGATCCATTGCGAAGCTGGCAACAACGTCGTTCGCTCTTACCCGGTAGTAAAAGACGGCGCTGGTTATAAAGCAAGCATACGGCCCCTTGTTACCGGGAAACGTGACCAATGGTTCAGGCCGGTGGATGTTTGCACGGCGCCGGATGGTTCTTTGTTTGTTGCTGACTGGTACGATCCGGGCGTTGGCGGACATCAAATGGTTGACCTTAATCGTGGCCGTATTTACAGAATTGCGCCTTCAGTAAAAGAGTACAAGATTTCTAATAATAATTTCAATACTGCTGACGCCGCTGTAGAAGGTTTAAAAAATCCCAATCTTGCTACAAGGTATATCGCCTGGAAAAAATTAGATAGCATGGGAGCGACGGCTGAACCGGCACTGCAAAAACTCTGGCAATCTGACAATCCAAGATTCCGGGCTCGGGCACTTTGGTTGCTAAGCAGGATTACAGGAAAAGAACAGTCGTACTTACAACAAGGCATGCAGGACAAAAACCCTGATATCCGCATCACAGCTTTCCGGGCAGCAAGACAGTTGCTGCCTGATATCCTTCCCCTGGCAGAACAATTGGCCAAAGACAATGATCCACAGGTGCGAAGAGAAGTAGCCTTAGCGCTGCACAATGTGAAATCTCCGGCGGGCGCCGACATTTGGGCAGACCTTGCCCTGAAGTATGATGGCAACGACAGGTGGTACTTAGAAGCATTGGGAATAGGTGCAGATGGAAAGTGGGATACTTACCTGAAAGCCTACATGAACAAGGTAGGAAATGAAATAAACTCAGCCTCCGCTGCAAATATTATCTGGCGGGCAAGGTCAGAATCGGCACTCCCTTTATTGGTGCAACTTATAGAGAATAATGCTTCCACCGATAGCGCCAGGCTCAAATATTTCAGGGCATTTGATTTTGTTAAATCATCCAGGAAAAACTTAATGCTGGCAAAACTGCTGGATTATAAAGGCCCCGGGCAGGAAAATGTTTATGTAAATACTCTTTACCAGATAAATCCTGATGAACCGGGGGTTTCAGCAAGGGTAAAACCTGTATTGAAAAAGATATTGGATTCATTGAAAGGTTCCGTGGTATTTGTTGACCTGATCAACAAGTACAAATTAAAAAGTTACAATCAGGAGCTTCTTGACATAACGCTTGCTTACCCTGACAGTTCACTTGGCAGGGATGCAGCCAATTTATTAATTTCATCGGGAGGTACGTCGTTACTTACTAAAGCCATAAAAGGAACAAATACAGATACTGCGGAGGCGGCACTAAAAGCACTGACCTCTGCAGGCACAGGGGAAAGCCTCAGGATGTTGCAAACCGTGATCAAAGATGAATCTATCAGCCTGGATCTGAGAAAGCAGGTAGTGGAAAATCTGGCCCGTGGATGGATGGAATCCGAATATCTTTTAAAAATGCTAAAGCAGGGACAAATTCCTAAAGAACTGAAGTTACCCACAGCGAAAGCCCTGTCGCTTACCTACAGGAAAGATATCAAACAGGGCGCCTTACAATTTTTACCGGTATCTGATAGTACCAGTGGAAAATCGTTGCCACCTATCAATGAATTGGCAAAGCAAAATGGAAATAGTGCTTCAGGGCAAGCAGTTTTTAAGGCTAACTGTGCAAGCTGTCACAAGGTGGGTGATGACGGGGAAAATGTCGGTCCTGCACTTTCAAAAATTGGAAGTAAACTGACAAAAGAAGCATTATACATAGCAATCCTGCACCCTGATGAAGGCATCAGTTTTGGTTACGAAGGGTATGTTTTTAAAATGAAGGATGGTGATGTGCAGGCAGGGATCATTATAAGTGAAACAAATGATGTTGTCGAAATAGTCATGCAGGGTGGGATGAAGAAAAAATTAGAAAAGCCGGCTATTGCTTCCAGGTCTCAAATGAAAAACTCATTAATGCCCGCAAATCTTTATCAAACTATTTCCCAACAGGAACTGGTGGATTTGGTAGAATATTTATATGGGAAGAAATAGAGGGATTTATCGAAGGAGCATAATAGATAGAATACCTGTCTATAGTAAAGAGATTTTTATCAATTCAAAATAGGGTTTAGAAATTTGTCTTATTTTTATAGACAAATGTCTAAAAAACTATGGCAGCGAATGAAATGAATATCAAACAAAAACTTGACAAAGAAATCTCTGCCGTTATCAGGCAATCTAATATTGATAAAAAGTTTTTAAGATCAAAAAAAGATTTAACATACGCAGAATTCCTTTCTGATAAAATGCTAATGATTTCGCTCATCCGTGAAGGTGTCCCTTATTCACTTTTCAATTTAATTCAACATTACACTCCTTTCAGCAAAATGGATTGGGCGAATTTTCTGGATATTTCTACAAAATCTTTACAGCGGTACAAACAATCCTCAAAAATTTTTAAGGCAACCCAGTCTGAAAAAATTATTGAGATGGCAGAGGTTACTAATGTTGGACTTGAAGTTTTTGGCAACACAGAGAAATTTAAATTGTGGTTAGATACTCCAAATTATTCTTTAGGAAGTTTAAAGCCTATGGAACTGCTTAAAGATTCATATGGAAAAGAAATGGTAATTGGAGAATTGACAAGGGTCAGTCACGGTATACTTGTTTAATGGAAGTATATAGATTAGCACGCGAAAAATTTGCAAGCAAATTATCCGGTAGGGGCGCCGCTATTAAAGGAGGCCGATGGAACTCCGTTGGGGTAGAAATGATTTATACTGCGGCCAATAAATCCTTAGCAATGGCAGAGGTAGCAGTACATTTAACATTAGCTACCCTCCCTGATGACTATATGCTGGTAACTATTTTTATTCCTGATCACATTTCCATGAAAAAAATAGACCTCTCCGATTTACCTCACGGGTGGAATACATTTCCTCATCCTGTATCTACACAAGCCACAGGTGATGAGTTTATTTTAGAAAATAAATACTGCGTTTTGCAAATTCCATCAGTGGTTACTAAGGGCGATTACAATCTTTTACTCAACCCAAATCATTCAGATTTTAAAAAGATTAGAATTGTATCCACTGAAAAATTTCCCTTTGACAAAAGGATTTTCAAATGAAGATGATCATTCAAGGCAGTTCATTTCTTGAACACATTACCTACTTTAACCGGAATAAATAATACTATAACTAAGAAAAAATAGTCTGTAATTCTTTACCTGTCGTTGCTTGATTAAAACGGATATTTACCATCGCCAATCAGTTTATCTGCAATCAACCTCCTGGCATCCTTGCTATTAAAAGGAGCGGATTTTGTAAAACGTTTCAGGCCGAGCAACATCATTTTTTGCTCATCACCGCTGGCAAAAGCATTGATTGCCTCCTTGCCATTTTTGGCCACTTTGTCTATTGCATCATTGAGGTAACACTTCATCATGGCAGTCTGCACTTTAGCATTTTCCGCACCGCCTTTGTCATTTAATTTAATCACCCTCAATAGCAGGCTTTCCGATACAAAAGCTTCAATAGCCATATCGGCAATGTTCATAATAATTTCCTGCTCATCCTGTAATTTGGCCATCAGCTTTTGTGTGGCCGCACCAGCCACCATCAAAATGCATTTTTTCATATTCTCCACTGACTTTTTCTCTTGTGAAAAAGCTTCTTCATCGTCATTTCCAAATTCGGGAATGCTCATCAGCTCTTTTTGCACATTCATCGCCGGTCCCATCAGGTCAAGCCTGCCTTTCATTGCCCGCTTCAGCATCATGTCCACTGTCAGCAGCCTGTTGATCTCGTTAGTTCCTTCGTAGATGCGGTTGATCCTGCTGTCTCGATACGCCTTGCTTGCCAGGTATTCATCGCTGTAGCCATTACCGCCATGAATCTGCACACTTTCATCTACTACAAAATCCAGCACTTCACTGCCATGCACTTTTAGCATCGCACATTCAATCGCATATTCCTCTGCAGCACCGAGTAAAGCTTCATTAAATGGCTTACCATCCTTTACCAATTCAGCTTCTCTGTCGTCTATCCATTTAGCAGTACGATACAAGGCACTTTCGTCGGCATAAATGCGAATGGCCATTTCGGCAAGCTTATGCTTAATAGCTCCAAAAGAAGCGATCGGTTTTTTAAACTGTTCGCGTGTATTCGCATAAGCAATTGAAAGTGACAGGTTCATTTTAGCGCCACCGACGGCCGCTGCGCCAAGTTTTAACCTGCCGATATTCAGAATATTAAAGGCTATGATATGTCCTTTACCGATTTCACCCAGAAGATTCTCCACAGGGACTTTGCAATCCTGGAAATATAATTGCACCGTAGAAGAACCTTTAATACCCATTTTATGTTCTTCAGGCCCTATACTAAACCCCTCAAAATCCCGCTCTACAATAAACGCTGTAAACTTGTCACCATCTACCTTGGCAAATACAGTATAGACATCAGCGAAACCCCCATTGGTTATCCAGCATTTTTGCCCGTTCAGTAAATAATATTTTCCGTCATCGGAAAGCACAGCAGATGTTTTAGCACCAAGTGCATCACTGCCACTCCCTGGCTCCGTTAGCCCGTAAGAACCTTTCCATTCACCGGATGCGAGTTTGGGAATAAACTTCTGCTTTTGTTCCTCAGTTCCAAAATATAAAATGGGCAAGGTTCCAATACCGGCGTGGGCACTCATGGCTACGCTAAAAGAAAATCCGCTGCCCAAACCCTCGCTAACCAACGTTGAGGTAACAAAATCTTTACCCAGGCCACCCAGTTCCTCAGGTACGGAAGCAGAAAGTAATCCTTGCTCACCTGCTTTTTCCATGAGCGTAGGCATCAGGCCGGGCTCGAGCTGATCAATCCGCTCTATTACCGGCATTACTTCGTTACTCAAAAATTGGAGGCACATATCCCGCACCATTATTTGCTCTTCAGTATAATCTTCGGGAGTAAAAGTTTCAAATGCGTTGGCGGGTTTTATCAGCCACTCACCTCCTTTTAATACTTCAGCAGACGTTGTAGTATTCATATTCTTAATTTTATAGATTTTAGTTGTTTGTCAGTATTCTCTGAAGCAGCAATTGAAGGAGTGGAGAGGTTGTCATAGACTTGCTGTAAAACTTCCTTTGCAATTTCGATCTGTCCATTTGTTACACCCGCAAGTGCTTCATTCAACGTTTGATTAGCAATCTCCATTGTCTTTTCCTGAAGATTCTGAGCATCCCTGGTTAAGTATATCAGGTTTATCCTTCTGTCACTTTTAGAGGCTACTCTTTTTACTAATTTTAATTTCTCCAGGTTGTCCACGAGCCGGGTAATGCTGGGTTTATCCCTGAATGTGGCATCACACAGTTGTTGCTGGCTCTGCCCCTCCTCCTTCCATAGATGATAGAGCACGCTCCATTGCTCAATGGTAATCTCTATCTCTGCCTGCTTCAGGTTTTTCTGCAGACGACGGGCAATAGCTGTCGAGGCCTTGCCTGTTATAAAGCTGTAAAGCTCACCTTTCTTAAATTGGTTGTTTGGCATATAGTTGTTTATGCAACTACTGCAAATATAGAAATTAGTTTGAATCCTACAATCTATTTTTGTTGAAACAGGGAATTCTCTTCGAAATTTTAGTTAAATGTTTTTTTCCATCATCTCAATTCTGTTTTTATCATTTTATACCACGCTGATGTTGTATTATAGATATGGTTGGTCAACATTAAAGTCATTCACCCCTGATCCGGATACACCTTTAAAGAAAAACGCTTTCATCAGCGTGATCATCGTTGCCAGGAATGAAGAGAAAAATATTGAAGCCTGTCTTACTTCCATTGCAAACCAAACATTGGAAAGCAGAGAATATGAAATGATACTGGTAGATGATCATTCCACTGATAGAACAATTGAACTTGCTGAAAACTTAAAACTTCACCAGTTACAGATCATTAATTTGAACAATTCAGAAGAAACCATGGGACTAAACTCCTATAAGAAATTTGGAATCAGCAAAGCGATTGAGCAGTGCGGTGGCGAGTTGATAGTAACAACTGATGCAGATTGTATTGTACCTGACGGTTGGCTGGAGCATATCAAGAAATTTTATGTAATGAAGGCTCCGGTATTTATCGCAGCACCTGTCATTTTTAATCATGATGCTCACGAGTCAATTGCCACCAGGTTGCTGGTGATTTTTCAACAGCTCGATTTTATGGTGCTGCAAGGCATCACAGGGGCCTCGGTAAAAATGAAATTTCATAATATGTGCAACGGTGCAAACCTGGCTTACGCCAGGAGAGCTTTTATAGCGGTAAACGGTTTTGAAGGGATAGATGACATTGCAAGTGGTGATGACATGTTGTTAATGAATAAAGTTGAGAAGGTATTTCATAACAAGATCAGCTATTTAAAATCAAAATCTACCATCGTGAAAACTGAGCCTGCTCTCACGTTTAAAGACTTCATTAATCAGCGAATCAGGTGGGCAAGTAAAGCTGGCCGATATTCAGATTTCAGGATCACATCAGTACTCCTGCTTGTATATATTTTTAATGGCTGGCTTTTTATGACATTTATCCTTGGTCTGTTTTCTGCGATGTCGTTCAAGATTTTTCTTGTCCTGCTTATCGTGAAAACGCTCGTCGAATTGTTTTTCCTGTATCCTGTTGCACGGTTTTTTGGAAAACCACATTTACTTTGGTGGTTTGTGCCAGCCCAGCCATTTCATATTCTCTACACAATTATCGCCGGAGGTCTTGGCAAATTTGGCTATTACGAATGGAAAGGAAGAAGGGTAAAATAATTCTACCCGATAAATAGATGAACATCTATGCATCAAGAACCATCTGCTGCTTCGAATACCTGGAAAAGGCTAAGCAAAAATAAAGGCGCTATGGCCGGCCTGGTCATCATATCATTGGCTATCATCCTGGGAATATTGGCCTACACAATAGCAAGCGATGTCACGCCAAATGCTGACAGGCAAATTGTGGAGTTAGGTGCAAAGCCGCCAGGATTTACCCAGCTTTTTTTGAAAATAAAAAAGAAAAGAAATATCGCTCAGACAAATGTGCTCAAAAAGGTTTTGTATGGTGCTGAAGATAAGTTCATCTACTTACCGGTGAATGCTTTTGAATGGCACGGTGATACCATGGTGGTAGATAAATACATTGACGAAGGAGTTTCTGAAATACAATTTTACCCAAAAGACTTTTTACCAAAAGAAAAGCCGGTTGTCACAAAGAAATTTTGGCTGGGCACTGACAAATTTGGCCGGGACATTTTGAGCCGGCTGATCGTCGGGATCCGTGTAAGCCTTGCCGTAGGGTTGATCACTGTCATCATTTCTTTATCAATTGGAATTTCGCTGGGAGCAATCGCTGGTTACTATGGTGGCAGAATTGACAATGTGATCATGTGGCTAATCAATGTTATCTGGAGCATGCCTACCCTCTTGCTGGTTTTTGGCATCACACTGGCCCTTGGCAAAGGGTTTTGGCAAATTTTTATTGCCGTCGGCTTAACGATGTGGGTAAATGTTGCAAGGATCATACGCGGACAGGTAATCGCTCTCCGGGAGCTGGAATATATTCAGGCAGCAAAAGCACTTGGCCTTACGAGTTTCAGAATTATCAGGAACCATATCTTCCCTAATGTGCTGGGACCGGTGATGGTAATTGCCGCCTCGAATTTTGCCAGTGCAATTATTATTGAAGCAGGACTGAGTTTTCTCGGGGTAGGCGTACAACCTCCTACTCCCAGTTGGGGATTAATGATCAAGGAAAACTATAATTTTATTATCACCCACAACCCGGCTCTGGCCCTGGTTCCGGGGGTTGCCATCATGATCCTGGTATTAGCATTTAACTTATTAGGCAATGGTTTGAGGGATGCTTTTGATGTAAGAGGATAGAATAATTATTGTTCTTCTTTACTCACCTGAACATTTCGGTTAAAGCTCTCAACTAGTGAAATGAGGGTTTCAGTTCTTTCAATTCCCTTGATTTTTTGCAATTTATCGTGAAGCACATTTCTTAACTGATCAATATCTTTACAGATCACCTCTATATACATGCTGTAATTTCCGGTTGTATAATTGAGCCTGACAATTTCAGTTATCTGTTGCAGTTCTTCAGCTACTGCATCATATAAGGAGCTCTTCTCAAGATAAATACCAACAAATGCCGTGATGTCATATCCCAACTTTTTCAGATTCACGCTTAGCCGCTTGCCATTTACTATTCCAATCTCTTCCAATTTTTTTATCCTGACGTGAATGGTACCTCCGCTTACAAATAATTTTTTGCCTAATTCAGCATATGGGGTTTCGGCATTTTCAAGCATTTCCTGTATAATCTGAAGATCTAATTTATCAACATTTAACTTTGCTCCCATATAAAAAAGCTTTTTAGAATTCTTTTAGCAAGATAATATAATTATTGATTATAATTTAATTTTTTATAATTTTCATTAAAAATGTTTTCACTTATAAGTATCTTCATTAGATTTGCATCATCAAGTTCTTAAAAATTGTGGGGTGATGAAATTTTTGGCAGACATGCCCTCTTGTCTCGGGGGTGAGGATCACAGGATAAACGTAGTATAGAGCCGGTTTTGTAGCGATACTTGACCGACCAGGGTCGACCACTGAACTTTGTGCTATTGCTAACTGCCTCGTGGAGGTTCGAGCCCTCCCCCTACAGCTTTAAAGCCGTTTCCTAGCGAAACGGCTTTTTTTGTTTTTTAGAATCAGTTTTCTCAGATAATATCAATAAAAAAAACCGCCTCGGTAAAAATGATGGCGGTTAATGCATTTGTCTTTGTTGCGATCAGGCAGAGTCGTGTACCTTTTTCTTTTTTCCTGATTCATCATAGTGCGTTTCGATCTGGTGTTTAATTTTCTTAACCAGCTCGTTTACATCGAAAGGCTTAGCAATGAAATCATCGGGTTTGGTTTGCTTAAGTATGTCCTTCATATTGGCATGAGCGGAGAACATAATAATGGGAATGTCTTTTGTCTTTTCATTTTCCTTTAACTCATTGCAAACTTCAATGCCACTTACTCCTGTGAGCACCACGTCTAATAAAATCAGGTGTGGACGAAAGGTTTTTGTGCGGGCCATTACATCTTCGCCCCTGGGAATGGCCATTACCTTAAAACCATATCTTTTTAAGACAATTTTGACTACCCATAAAACATCGTGATTGTCCTCAACTATTAAAATGCGACTCATATTATTATTATTATTCTCATCATTTATATTTTGGATTTCAATATGGTTAGCAGGACTTTTCGATTTTTACCCTTAATCCAAACCTACGTATTTCAAGTAAGAATTAAAACTCAGAAGGTAAACTAAGGTAGTGGTTGACCATATTTTTAACAATCGTTATGCCAAATTGGTGGTATATGCCGCTATATCAATAGCGTGCCTCAATAAGATCATTACAACGAGTGAATGCTTTCCTTAAATCCACAATTTTAAGAATTGGAAGTTTAAAGTCGTACCTCAAATAACAAATAAAATTGAGAAACGGCTGTCCGAAAATCTACAAATAGAGGAAGATTTAGCACACTTTGACTTTGGGAATGCAGAAATTTGGAATCAAATACCCAATGAGTTCTTTAGTATCTGGTAACCCGATTTACTTACAGGGAGTTTTGTGCCAGAACTTAGCAGGACTAAATGACCCTCCTTTTCATAAGGATCAATACGGGTAATGAATTGAGTATTGACAATATAGGACCGGTGAATTCTTACAAACAGATATGCACTCAAAGATTTTTCAAAAAAGGTCATAGTCCGCTTTTTTAACCACGAACCTTTCTCATTTACAATTTTTACATAATCATCCGCGGCTTGCAAATAGTGAATCTGATTTACAGGAATGATCCGGATCTTATTTCCATCTTTTACTACCACCCTGTTTTGCTGAAGCGGTGAATCAGCAGCAGCGTCCACAGTTAATTGAAGACCTGGTGTAGCTTTTACATTTATCTTTTCCATCGCTTTATCAAATCTGTCTTTACTAAATGGCTTTAGTAAATAGTCCACGGCATTGGATTCAAAAGCCTTAATAGCAAATTCATCAAAGGCAGTGGTGAAAATTACTGCCGGCGGATGTTCAATCATCTCAAGCATTTCAAAACCGTTGATTTTTGGCATTTGAATGTCAAGGAAAATAAGGTCTGGCTTGAACTCTGTTATAGACTTATACCCTTCAAATCCATCATTGCATTCTGCCACAATCTCTATCGTGCCGTAATTACTTAGATATTCCCTGATCACACTTCTTGCAAGGGGTTCGTCATCTATAAGAATGACTTTCATATTACTGGGGTATTAAAATATCTGTTATGAAAAATACTTTGTGCTGCCGGGTTACCAGGAGGTCATGCCTTCCAAATAACAGGAACAGTCTCCGCTGAATGGAGGCAAGACCAAAGCCGGTCCCACGGAGCGAAGAAGTTTCTGCATCGAAGGGATTTTGTATGCTAATCTTTAATGCCCCATTTTCTTCACTTGCCGTAATACTAATGACAACATCTCCTGTGGTATCGTACAATCCAAATTTGATAGCATTCTCTACAACAGGTTGTAAAAGCAAGGCAGGTATTTTCATCATCTTCGCCTCATCTGTGCAGTCAATATCGGTTTGCAAGCGGTATCCAAATCTCACCTTCTCTATATCCAGATACAACTTCAGGTATTGCAGTTCTTCCTGCAGCGTGCTCCATTGTTGGTCGTCTTTTTTTAAGGTGCCACGCAAAAAATCGCTTAATTGTTCTATCATATGCCTGGCCTTTTCCGGTTGTGAACCAGTCAATGCACTAATGGAATTAAGGCTATTAAACAAAAAATGTGGCTGCAGTTGTTGCCTGAGCCGAAAGAGTTCAGCTTCCTTTGCTAACTTTTCCATTTCATCTTTCCGTTTGATCACCGACTGTTGTTCTTCATGGGTAAAAAGAAGCAGGCTTAGCATAGAAAAACAACCGATCACGAGAAAGGATATACCGAACCTTATGGCATTTGTTTGATCAATTGATGATAAATAGTTCAAATCGTTTTTGAAACATAACCAAAGTATCCCTTTTGCAAGGAAGTATGTAAGGCAGCTTAATCCCAGGCTGATGGTGAGAACATACCAATATTTTTCCTGGCGCGGAAGATAAAATCGCAGATTGTGCAGGATCAGAACACAACTCGCCGTTATAAGAATATTTGTAACAACCGTGTCCGTGATCACCTGTAGCTGCGTGAGTTTATAGTTGTTCAGAATGGCAACCAGTATGGAGGAATATATAATACTCATCACAGCCCAATAAACAATTCCTGCCGCTACCCTCTGCCTTGTAGATGAGGCGGGTTTATTCACGATTCTTTTAATTTAACGGTATTGATTTTTGCATACTTGTTTGTAATAAATGGGTAGCTCTTTCATGGGTTACCTGAATATATCGGTCTGCCTGTTCCTCTTCCAGGATGCGGGAATACAATTCAGCGCCGTCAACCAGTTCTGTAAGCGCATATAGTTCAGATACATCAATAAATTTCCAAAGCACGGGCTTTTGTTTATTGCTCAGAAAATTGTCTTCTTCCTTATGTCCGGTGGTGCGGGCTTTTTGAAAAGCGTGCAGATCATCTTCGGCATATACCAGCCGGAGTTGTTCATCAAACTGAGGCGTGTGTGCGCCCTCACCACAAATAATTCTATAAACAAGTTTTGCAAGATACCATTTCATATATGTGAAGTTTTAAAAAAATTTACTACTACTACTGAATTTTGACCAGATTCTTAATAATTACTTACTTCAATTCCACCAAAAACACATGTCCCTTTTAGCACCAGTATTTTCCCCGGATCAGGCATTATATTATTCATACTTCTCTTATCTTCTATTCCACCAAAAACCGCCGTTACTTCATTTTTTACATCCCAGTTAGAGGGGACAAGTAACTTGGTACCTCCAAAAATATTAGTTACGTCCAGCACTATCTGTTCCTGAATATCCGCTTTCAGAAGGTTTAACTCTGTGCCTCCCATAAAGCTGGTGATTTCGCCACCCCTGAAATTTTTTGATAAGATAATTTTTTTCACACCGCCAAAAACAGCATTCACTTCTATAAACTCAGGATTACTTCCATTTGCGGTAGTGGAGAGAGGCAAGCCAACTTCCGCAGACGATTCTTCATTAACCGGGTTTGCCCATTCATTGTTTTTCATCCATCTGGCTTTTCTGTTGCCACCCTCATTTTTCGGGCGAAACAAATAAATTAATCCCAAACCAATCAGTACGACCGGAAGGATATAATTTGATGTATTCAGACCTGGATATACTCTGTCGAGCAAAAAGAAGGTACCAATAAAAAGGAGTATATAACCTCCGGGATTGGTGAACCTGCTTTTAACACTGAGAAACAAGCCAATCAGGAGCAAAATCACCGGCCAGGTAAATAACCATGAGGGTAAAGGAGCGCCCAATTTATAAGCAAGCAATAAAACACCAGCAATTATTAAAATGATACCCCCTCCAATCCTTGGCTTGAGGTCGCCCCCAGATCGTTTACTATTTTCTGTACTGTTATCCATTTTTTATTAATTATTACTGGTGCAAATGTAAGTACCTCAACCACTTTAAGGTAGTAATGTTAGGTGTGTAAACATTAAAAGGCGGTGAGCCT
>MWWA01000323.1_pt1 | contig 12752 bp, 11 predicted proteins | sample 1047341 | NCBI WGS metagenome assembly MWWA01 (sample SAMN06349978, study PRJNA376086) | soil metagenome | isolation source: MS5-1 sample Antarctic (ecotone) soil | place: Antarctica | collected 2015-01-13
GAATGCATCTTTATTCTTATATGAATGAAGAATGGAAAGCAATGGCGGTGGAAGCAATGAAAAACCGGTCACAAGGTGAAGCGGCAACTATGAATTACGATCAGTTGGCAGATTGGGGTTATTGGACACTTCAGGTACATCAGTCGAAAAACATATAGAACAAAGACGAAGTAATGGCCAAGCATTTAGTGAAATGACTTTTATACGTAAAGATGGCAGTCGTTTTCCAGGAGAATTAAGTTCAAAAAATTTTATTGATGCTTATGGTCAAATGAGAACTACCATTGTAGTACGTGATATATCAGCAAGAAAATTAGCTGAAAAATCTCTTTTTGAAATAACAAATGATCTTCAGCATACAGTAAATAAATTAAATAATATTATGGCATCTTCCATGGATATTATTTGTACCATAGATGGAGAAGGGAAATTTGTTACTGTGAGTGCTGCCGCAGAACATATCTGGGGTTATGCAAAAGATGAATTAGAAGGCAGTCTTTTTATAAATTTTGTTTACAAAGAAGATAAAGATCATACTTTAAGGGTTGCTGAAAATATAATAAATGGTCAACCTGTTAGTATGTTCGAAAACAGGTATTTAAAAAAGGATGGAACACTGGTGCCCATACTGTGGTCTGCTAAATGGCATAAGGATGACCAGTTGATGTATTGTATTGCCAAAGATGCAACAGAAAAAAAACGATTAGAGAAAGCCTATGAAATAGAAAGACAGCGTTTTATTGGATTATATCATCAGGCACCCTCTTGCATGGGCATATTAAAGGGTCCTGATCATGTGTTTGAATTGGCCAATCCATTGTATTTAGATTTAATTGGAAAAAAAGATATAATTGGAAAACCCGCAAGAGAAGTTTTACCCGAATTGGTTAGCCAGGGATTTCTTGACATTGTCGATCATGTTTATAAAACAGGGGAAACATTTTCAGCAAATGAAATTAGTGCAAGCCTGGATTTATATGGCACAGGAGAACTGGTTGATAAATATTTAAATTTAATGTACCAGGCCAACCGCAATGAAGATGGAGAAATAGATGGGATATTATTCTTTGCTATTGATGTTACAGAACAAGTATTATCAAGAAAAAAAATAGAAGAGAGTGAAAAACAATACAAGCAAATTGTAGAAACTGCACAGGAAGGAATTTGGATGTTGGATGAAAATAATATCACCACATTTACAAATGAAATGATGGCACAAATACTTGGCTACAGCCGCGAAGAAATGCACGGAATGCATCTTTATTCTTATATGAATGAAGAATGGAAAGCAATGGCGGTGGAAGCAATGAAAAACCGGTCACAAGGTGAAGCGGCAACTATGGATTTCAAATTTATTTCAAAAGAAGGTAAAGAGATTTGGACAACAATATCAAGTAATCCCATTTTCGAAGATGGAGTATATAAAGGTGCTCTTGGAATGGTGACTGATATTACTGAGCGAAAAAAGTTAGAGCTTGATCATCAGTTTAAAGTAAACTTATTAGATACAATCGGGCAATCTGTAATAGCAACAGATAAAAATGGCATTGTAACCTATTGGAATGATGCAGCTGCACAAATTTATGGCTGGACTAAAGAAGAAGCACTTGGTAAAAACATAATCCATATCACTCCCACTGAGCTAAATATAGATGAAGCTTCTGAGATTATGAAACAACTGAATAAAGGCAAAACATGGTCGGGTGAGTTTATGGTAAAACGAAAAGATGGGTCTCATTTTCCTGCATTTGTTTCTGATTCTCCTATTTATGAAAATGGAAAATTGACAGGAATTATAGGTATATCTACTGACTTAACTGAAAAAAAGAAGTTGGAAAAACGTTTGGCTGAAGCAACCAAACTGGCCAAAGTTGGAAATTGGGAATTAGACCTTGTAAATAATTGCTTGTTCTGGTCTGATGTTACTAAAGAAATTCATGAAGTTGATCCTGAATTTACACCGGATGTGGAAACAGCAATTAATTTCTATAAAAGTGAGGTTGCTAAAGATGCGCTCAGTAAGGCAATGCAAGATTCTATTGAAAATGGAAATTCGTGGAATCTTCGATTACAAATAATAACTGCAAAAGGGGCTGAAAAATGGGTGCGGGTATTAGGAGATGCTGAAATGGTAAATGGTAAATGTATCCGCTTATATGGCAGTATTCAGGATATAGATGATGTTAAAAAAGCAGAATTAGAAGTTTTAAAAGCATACCAGGAAAAAAATCAAATTCTGGAAAGTATACGAGATGGGTTTTTAGCTGTAGATAAAAATTGGACTATTAGTTATTGGAATACTAAAGCTGAATTTCTTTTAAACAAGAAAAAAGAAGATGTAATAGGCCAAAATCTTTGGGAGATCTATGGTGAAACTATTAACTCTGTAACCTATCAAAAATATCATAGAGCAGTTAAAACAGGAGAGCCTGTTCATTTTGAAGATTATTTTCCAAAACTATCTATGTGGTTTGAAATAAGTGCTTATCCATTAGAAGGCGGGTTATCTGTTTATTTTAAAAATGTTACTAAACGTAAAGAATCTGAATTAGAACTAAAACAATTGCACCAGGACCTGCAGAAGTTTGCAAAAGAACTGGCTATATCAAATAAAGAACTGGAGCAATTTGCTTATGGCGCCTCACACGACCTGCAGGAACCTCTGCGCATGGTGACAAATTTTCTTACTCAAATTGAAAAAAAGTATGGTAAGGTTTTAGATGAACGGGGAAAACAATATATCCACTTTGCAGTGGATGGTGCTAAGCGAATGCGTCAGATCATATTAGATCTGCTCCAGTTTTCACGAGTAGGTCGCTTAGATGAAGACATAGAACCTGTTGATACCGATGAGATATTAAAAGAAGTTTTATACACCTTTAAACGACAAGTAAGTGGGTCTAAAATAATTATTAAAAATGAGCCATTTCCCATAATACATACGTACAAAACCTTGCTACTTCTCGTGTTTCAAAACTTGATCAGTAATGCTTTGAAGTATCGTCAAAAAGATATAGCATCTATAGTAGAGATTTCTTACTCAGAAACAAATGATGTTTGGCAATTTGAAATTAAAGACAATGGAATCGGAATAGAGGCTGATTATTTAGAACAAATATTTGTAGTGTTTCAACGATTGCATAATAAGGATGAATATTCAGGAACAGGTATGGGACTGTCAATTTGTAAAAGAATTATTGAAAACCTGAATGGTTCCATATGGGTAACGTCAGAACCGGGCAAGGGTAGTTCTTTCTTCTTTACAATACCTAAGCAAATATTACAAACCAATAAAGAAGATAAAAGCTGCATTATTGAAATTGATTCACTGAATTAATAATTAAAAAAGATGTTTATAGCATTAAGTTGTTTTGAAGTATAAAATGGAATGGAAGAACAGGTGAAAAAAGCTTTTCAAAATCGTCCTGAATTGGTAGATGCTTTTGAAGTGCAGCAAAACCTGGAGCAGTTAATACAAGAAACTGAAACAGAGCGGCAGTTTTATATTAAGGATAATGGTATTGGTATAGCACCTGAATTTGCAGATCAACTATTTCATGTTTTTAAACGACTGCATTCAGTTGAAGAATATGAAGGATCAGGAATAGGATTATCAATGTATAAAAGGATAGTCAACAGGCATGGAGGAAAGATATGGGTTGAATCATTACCAAATAAAGGTTCAAAATTTTGTTTTACTATAAAAAAATATAGGCTATGAAAACTTTAAATATTCTTTTGGTTGATGATAATGAAGGTGATATTTTATTGTTCCTTGAAGCCTGTGAAGCTGGAAAAATAGAGAAAAGGATATCAGTGATAAAAGACGGAAAGGAAGCATGTGATTTCTTTGGAAAAGCAATCATTCAAAAGCAACTACCTGATATGGTACTTTTGGATATTAATCTTCCCCGAAGAAATGGACACCAGGTACTTAAACATTTAAAAACAACAGAAGAAACAAAAAATTTACCGGTCATAATGTTTACTACATCCTCATCTCAAACAGATAAAAGAGCGTGCTATGAGAATGGTGTGGAATATTTTATTTCAAAACCTGTAGAAGCAAATGATTTTCAGAAAACAATTGAATTAATTGAAAACTTTTGGATAAACAAGGAAAATAAATAAAGGAAAGCTAAACTATGTTAAAAGATAAAAATCAATATTCTATTCTTGTTATTGAAGATAATTCAGGTGATTTTCTCTTAATAGAAGATTACCTCGATGAGCGGATGAAGCATCCCGGAATTCAGCACGTAAAATATTTTAAAGAGGCTAAAGCTTTATTAGAAACAGCAAACCATTTCAATGTTATTCTTTTAGACCTGTCACTTACAGATAAAACCGGAGAAGCACTCATAAAAGAAGTGATTTTGTTAGCAGGTGATATACCTGTTATTATTCTAACAGGATATTCAGATGTTGATTTCAGTATAAAGTCTCTATCATTAGGAGTTGCAGATTACTTATTAAAAGATGATATCACTGCAAATGCACTTTATAAAAGTATTATCTACAACATCGAAAGAAAAAAAATTAATCTGCAGCTGAAGGAATCTGAACAGAGATTACTTGAACAGAAAATACAGGAGAATAAAAACATCCTTAAAGAAGTGATTGGAGCACAGGAACGTGAAAGGTCAGAAATAGGAAAAGAACTTCATGATAATGTGAATCAGATACTGGCTGCTTCAAATCTTTACCTGAATCATTGCCTCACACAGGAAAATGATTATAAAACATTTGTAAAAAAGAGCCAGCAATATATAGCAGATGCTATAGAAGAAATCAGAAAGCTTACCAAAGCACTGGTAGGTCCATCAACGGAAAAATTTATTGGTTTAATACCCACCATTAAAGATCTGGTTAACGATCTATCTGTGGTTAAGGATGCTAATATTTTATTTTGTCATTCTTCATTCAAAGAAGAAGAATCAGGAGAAGAAATGAAGCTGGTTATTTTTAGAATTATACAGGAGCAGTTAAATAATATTTTTAAATATGCAGATGCTTCAGAAATCAAAATTCAACTGGTAAGTGATGAGCAACATGTGGGCTTGATGATAAGCGATAATGGGAAGGGGTTTGATACTACAATAAAAAGCAATGGTATAGGATTAACGAACATTAAAAACAGAGCTGCGGTTCATAATGGTACTGTAAAAATTATTTCATCGCCTGGGAATGGATGTATGTTAAATGTATCACTTTATCAGAACAGCAATAACTAACAATTATTAAAGGAGCCCAAAGGGGGCTTACTTTTATTTTTCAATTATATATTAAAGATGGGCTGCTGAGTATTTACAAAGTTTATAAGTGCAGCTGTATTTTTTAAATTAAGCTTCTTAAGAATATTATACCTGTGTGCTTCAACAGTTTTTATAGATAAGCCAAATAACTCCGCTATTTCTTTAGATGATTTTCCTGCTTTGATGTAGGCGATTACTTCCATTTCTCTTCCTGATAATGAATTAATAGAACTACCGGAGCTATTATTGCTAATCATCTGTTCAGATAATAAATCTTTTATTTCATTACATACATATTTCTTTCCTGAAGCCACTTCTATAATTGCATGATATAATTCTTCCTGGGGCGAATTTTTAGTTACATAACCCATCCCACCTTTTTGTATTAAGGCTTTTGCATAGCCGGATTGATTATTCATTGATACTCCTAAAATTTTTATTTGTGGAGAAATAGCAAGTATTTTTTCTGTTGCTTCTAAACCATTTATACCAGGTAAATTAATATCCATAATGATTACATCAGGATTAAGTTGTCTTGCAAGTATAATAGCTTCTTCACCACTGCCAGTTTCACCTACAACAAGCAGGCGGGGATTCAATTTTAAGAAAAAAGACCAACCTTCTCTCACCAGAGTATGGTCTTCTACAATCAGGATTTTGATTTGTTGCATCATTGGATTAATAGTGGTTTAAAATTAGAATATGGAAAACAAAGATCAATTAAGTTTTTCGGGTGAGTTGTAGTAGAAAAGAAACATTGATGTAGAGCATATTCTATGGTGTTTTATTGTAATATTAAAAATGCTTTCGGTTGCCATTGGAATCTGTGGTTATCTCCTAATAAAATCTTCTTTTAGACCAGACGTTTAGGCATTTTCTTTAGCATCATAATATTTGTGTAACATATAGTGGCTTTAAAAAAAACACAGGATATGCTCTGCACTTATTTATTGTTTTATCCAGGGAATTGTTATGTTGATACTATCACTACTTATTTTTAGAAGATAATACCCGTGTCGCAATTTACCTACATCTGTTCTTATAACAGCATCGGTTGATTTCATATTCCTGTCAAGCAATATTCTTCCAGACATATCTGCTACCTGCAGCCGCAACACATTAATTTGATTTCCGTTTACGAGTAGCAGTTGATCAGCCACTGGATTCGATCGCAGATAAAAGCCGGCGATTTTAAAATTTACTTTGAGTTGTACGGTTTTCGACAAAGTATACCTGCCATCCTTGTCTACCTGCCGAATGCGATAAAAATGTAAGCCTGTCGCCAGGCCGCCATCCGAAAATGAATACAATGTCTTGCCCGGAACTGTTGTATTGCCGTCCCCATCTCGAAGTGTTCCCTTTTTTATAAAATGTCTTCCATCTGTTGAATGTTCGATTTCAAAACGATCATTGTTCTCAACTGCTTCCACCTGCCATTGCAGTTTTGCCTGGTTCCCCTGCAATTCGCCCGTGAAGAATATCCAGCGTAGCGGCAGTACAACAGCACTCAAATGAACATACATGGTTGTTACTTCACTACTGCTCAGCACACGGTTGTAAAGAACAATATCATCAAGATCGCCAGTATATACACCGGTGGGAGCGCAGGGATTGGATCCGAGGCGAATACTATTTGGTGCGGTTAATGAACTGGTAGTGGTACCGGATGATGTAGCCACCTGCACGCCGTTCATATATAATATGATGGTGCCGCTTGTTTTGTTGCGGGTTGCTGTTACAAAATGCCAGTTACCGTCGTTATACCCGGCTGCAGTTGATTTGATGGTGATATCGGGGTCGCCAATGCCAAAGGAAACTTTACCTCCATCTATCAACGCTGTTCCCCAGTCGGTAGTGCCGCCGCAAACTTCAGCATCTACAAGCGCATTGCCTCCATACCACTGATTATGTGACGATGCAATCATCGTAGTCCTGAACCAAAAGCCAACGGTGAAATCATCACTTACAGCAGTTACCAGTTCTAACGGCAAAGTTCCGACTGAAGAATTTGCAGTAAATGCTGTGGCAGAATTACTATTGCTAAAACGGTTCGTAGTGGCTGAAGTAGAAGTGAGTGATCCGTTGTAACTATTACCGCTGATATCGGTAGCAGTATTATCAAGTTGGTAGATTGCGATAGCACCCTCAGGCATCTGGGCAATCAGAATAACCGGAATGGTTATAATGGACAGAACAAATAGTATAGATTTTTTCATGGGTTGGATTTTAAAAAGGAATCAGAAACAGTAAGGTACACACAATAATTAAAGATGCCTACAAATGCATACAGTAATATATATAGTAAAGAAAGTGTTCAGTTCTAATTGAAAAAGTAAATGCGCTATTTGTATAAAATGCGCTAAGGAAGCAGTTTTTGTAGAAGGAAATAAAATGGGCGATTCTAAAAAGAATCGCCCATTAATGACTTTTGTGCCCAGGACCGGATTCGAACCAGCACGCCGTTTCCAGCACCACCACCTCAAGGTGGCTTGTCTACCAATTTCAACACCTGGGCTAGAGAGAAATTAAAAATTAAGAATTAAAAAATCTTTAAATCAATCTTCCTCATACATCATACATCTTACTTCTTAATTCATACTTCATACTTCTTAATTATTTCCTCCCGGCAAATCTATTTTATTTTTTTAAAACAATTCTGAAAGTTGTGCCTTTACCAACTTCTGAATTTTTTACTGACAAACTTCCTTTATGATATTGCTCAACAATTCTTTTGGATAAACTTAATCCCAATCCCCAGCCTCTTTTTTTTGTTGTAAAACCAGGTTTAAATACTTTAGAAATATTGGTAGCACTAATGCCTTTTCCTGTATCCGTTACTTCTATAACTACATCATTTTCCTGGTTTATTATTTCAACATGTATGGTACCTGTTGCTTCCATGGCATCAAGAGCATTCTTTAATAAATTTTCTATAACCCAGTCAAATAAGGGTCCTGATATGCGCACCGGAATATTGGTATGTCCATGTGTATCTATACTAAAAACAACTTTACCGGGAGCTCTTTTTCTTACATATTCCACTACATCTTCTACCTGTTTTATAATATTCAGTTCCTCTAATTGTGGTGTGCTTCCTATTTTTCCAAACCTGTCGCTAACCAGTCTTAACCTGTTTACATCTTTTTCCAGTTCGTATACCATCTTTTCATTACCCGTTGTTTCCCTTAAAATTTCCAGCCATCCCTCCAGCGAAGAAACAGGCGTTCCCAACTGGTGTGCTGTTTCTTTTGCCATACCTGCCCACACCTGGTTTTGCGTAGAACGGTAGTTGCTTCGCAATGCCAATAAGGTTATTAGAATAAATAAGCCAACAATAAACAATTGCACAATAGGATAATATTTTACCTCACTCAATAACCTGCTATTGCCATAATAATACTTGTTGATCAAGGTTGGATCAAAAGGATCTGTCCATATGATAGGTGCATTATCTGCTTTATATTGTTCTAATGATTTTTTTAAAAAAAGAGGATCTCCGGCTATTCTTGATGAATCTAAGTTTTTATAATCGAGTATACTATCTTTTTCATTAGTTACAATAATGGGAATATCATCATTATTTTGAATGATGGTAAGATGTAACCGTGTATCGCCGGTATTGGCACTTAATAAAGAATTGCTTGCCTCTACCCATTCTTCTACTTTCTGTCTTTCCTCTTTTTCAATTTTTTTGGCGACATAAGAAGAGTAGAATATAGTGCCGGTAACAATTAAAATAGCAATGAGTGCAAGTAATACACGCCAGTTCAGCAATTGACGAAACATGTTCCGAAAATAATAAGTTATGATGGCATCCCTTACTTTTGATCAACTAATTTCAAAAGCTTGTCTGCACTTCCGTCAGTTGCCATTGTAATATTAAACTGGAATGGTAAAAAATTTTTGCAACAATTTTTGCCATCTGTTCTTACAACAACTTATTCAAATCTGCGGATAATTGTTGCTGATAATGCATCTTCCGATAATTCGATTTCATTTATAAGTGAAAATTTTCCTGGTGTAACCATCATTGAATTACCCCAAAACTTAGGTTTCGCTAAAGGGTATAATGAAGCACTGAAAAAAGTAAATACAGATTATTATGTGCTATTAAATTCTGATGTTGAAATAACAGAGAATTGGTTGCAACCTATGATAGAAGTATTGCAGCAAAACGAGCAAAACATGGTATGCCAACCGAAAGTTCTTTCCTTTTATGATAAAAATATGTTTGAATATGCAGGTGCTGCAGGTGGCTGGATAGACAGCCTTGGTTATCCTTTTTCAAGAGGCAGAGTATTTGATGTTTGCGAAAAAGATGAAGGGCAGTATAATACAACTGAAGAAATATTTTGGGCTAGCGGTGCGGCATTTGTTATAAAACAAAAAGGATTTTGGGAAGCAGGTGGTTTTGATGAAAGCTTTTTTGCCCACCAGGAGGAAATTGACCTTTGCTGGCGATTAAAGCTCAAAGGGTATAAAATTTATTGTTGTCATGCTTCAGTAGTATACCATGTAGGAGGGGGCACCTTACATAAAGGAAATAATTTTAAAACCTATTTAAATTTCAGGAACAACATGATGATGTTGTCAAAAAATTTGAACGGTGCAGAAGCAGTTTGGAAAATTCCATTGCGGTTATTGTTGGACCAGGTAACAGCATGGAAGGGTTTGGTAGGCGGAGAAGGAGGATATTTTAAGGCTATTCAAAAGGCACAATACAATTTTTTAAGCTGGAGTCTTTCAGGTAAAAAAACGGAAAAAGCATTAAAAAGGGCTCCGATATCATCTTTAACCGGTGTTTATAAAGGAAGTATTGTATGGCAACATTTCATAAAAAAGAAAAATTCGTTTTTAGAAATTCTTAAGAAATGATACTGTGAATGAACAAGTATTATGGTCAAACACTATTTTTGCACCACAAAATTCAATAATGGATCATCAGAACGAGTACCAGGAAGAATTACAAAAAGTACAGGACAAGGACTTTACCCACAACTGGGTATCTTCTTCGGCTTTTATATTTTATTTGTCTTTGTTCTGCTTATTGGCTTTTTTATTAGGCACTTGTGGTAAGTTATATGTAGAACGTTACGAACGATTAGATGTAACCGTACCTGCCAATACACAGTACACGCCTCAATACCAATAGTTTTAAATCAATTTTTTTGTTGCAAAAGCACTAAACCTTATTTTTGCAACCCTGTTTGAAACAAACAGTTATAGTTCTTTATATGCGGAAGTAGCTCAGCTGGTAGAGCACAACCTTGCCAAGGTTGGGGTCGCGGGTTCGAATCTCGTCTTCCGCTCATTTTCCTCTAATTTCAAAAGCAATTGTAAAAGTGATTTTTTCATTTTTACTGCACCTGCCCTGGTGGTGGAATTGGTAGACACGCAGGACTTAAAATCCTGTGGCCAGCAATGGCCGTAACGGTTCAAGTCCGTTCCGGGGCACTCAAAAAATTAATTAGTTAGAAAGGTTGCTTTAAGCAGCCTTTTACATCATCCAGGCAATTATGTAGATTGTCCAGCCCTGGATCTTCATATTCATTTATCGCTATAGCAAGTACTTTATTTATTTTCATGTCGTTGAAAAGAGTTCAAATTTAGGAACAAGAAGAATGGGAGTGGTTGGGAACTTCTTTAATCCCATGCCTGTCTCTATCGGTTAGTAGGCATGACATCTACTATCAGTCCTTTCACCGTATACCTGCCAAGGAATTTTGAGTCAGGAACATTCTGAAAACCCATTTTGCGAAGCTGGTCCTCCAATTCCATATAATTCCAACGGGAGCCGATCTCTACCAGGATGTCAACATCATCTGTAGGTCTAACTTCAGGTGCCTGGCGATCTGCGTATAAGGAAACAGTAGCTCCGCCAACAAATACTACCTGATCTTTCAGGTGGCCCAACAGATTGTAAACCGCTTTTATTCTGGTGATATTAATGTGATGGCTCATGTTTCGGTATCATAGTTTTTAATTCAGAAATAGCCATTTTCCATTCACGTACTTTCCCTACACGTATCACATCAATTAGGGACAGCATTTTGTATAGATTTTCATCTTGCAGGACGGCTTTTGGTACATCCCTGTAAAGAGGTTCAATAGCAAGCCCCCTAATTTTACCTTTAGATTCCGGCCAAACATATTCTAAATCAGTTTGAAAATGCTTTTTCATAAAAGGATGAGAATGTGCAGTGGGAATGCCGTTTACCATGGCTGCCGGAAGCACAGGGAAAACATAGTGTAATCCATGCTCAATAAATTCCATGACATTGAGACGATAAACTGTTTTAGTATTATTGTTGAAAAAACCCGCCAAAGTACTTCGTGCCAGAGATTCGGAGATCTCAGACTGGCTGATATACAATTCATTGGCTAAATCTTTATATAACCAGGGATTGCTGTTTTTGGCAATAATTTTAAGGAGGATAACGATATCCTGTGGACGCATGCCATTGTGTTTTCTCATGACACAAATATAAAAATAATTCTCAAATTGCGAATTGCGAATTGCAATTAAAAATCTGTTTTGACAAGCTTTAGCTTGCCTTTAAATCTTTTTGTCAAGTTATTACTGGGCTAGATGATTCCAAATATTGGATAACCAATAATACATATTCACCTGATGAAATAGCCATCAGATTCAAACATAGGATAGTGACAAAACATTGTTTTCCTAATGGAAACGGAAGACATAGCCGGCTGATAGCTGATGAATAATCGGTAAGATTTTTAATCAACCGGTGTTTACCTGGGGAGCAGCAAACCTGATAAGTAGTGGTGAGGCAAGGGCAGCTTATCTTGCGGCGATCAGAACTGCAGATAAAGGGAACATAAAACCACTAATAATATTTGCAAGGTCATAAAATTGTTGTGCGGAAAAAAAAGCGCATGTAATCTGATTTATTACTTCACCTGATAAATCTTACCTTTTCCTGTTTTCAATAAATAAGTCTGCATTCTAATATCGCTTTCAATTCTCATTAATCTTTTATAAGTATTATAAGTTATCCAATTGGAATTAATTAAACACTCATAATTTTTTACACAAAATGGATTTGCTTTTACAAAAGAATCTATTCTAATAATTTGTTCTTTAATAAAACGATTAGACTTAATTTTTTAGAAAAATAATTTAAAGAATCAACAAACTGCTTATTTAAAATTGTGTCTTCGTAAAACCTGGGAATATATAAAGTAGTAGGATCTGATAATTCTCCATTTTTAAATTGAAAGGAAACATCTAAAACAATTAAGCTGTTAAACCTGGAAAAAAATGAATAAAAAGAATAAACATTTTTCGAGGATATTATCGGTTTTTTAAATCAGGGCCGGAAATTTGAATTAGTTCAACATGTATTGTGTCTAAAAAGGACAAACATTTTGAATGAAATTTTTTTTTTAATTCAATACTTAATAAAGTTCCTACTCATTTTTTGCAAGTGTTATATATGCGGTTGGGAACCACCATAAATTTGTTCCAAATGAAAC
>MWWA01000324.1_pt1 | contig 12744 bp, 13 predicted proteins | sample 1047341 | NCBI WGS metagenome assembly MWWA01 (sample SAMN06349978, study PRJNA376086) | soil metagenome | isolation source: MS5-1 sample Antarctic (ecotone) soil | place: Antarctica | collected 2015-01-13
GTGTAAAACTCGGAGCAAAAAAGAAACTTACAAAAGATCAGATTAGATGGCATCAGAAATCGAACGCGACCTAATCACGCAACGCACCAAAGAAGCCTTACGCTATAAAAAAGAACAAGGCATCAAACTCGGCAGACCACCCGGTCCAGGTAAATCAAAACTCGACCAATTTCGCCCGGAAATCGAAGCCCTGCTTGCTAACGGCTCAACCCAGCGGTTTATCGCTCGACGGTATCACACGACCGAAGCGAATCTCTGTAACTGGCTCAACAAAAATGACCTGCGAGTCAAACCGGCGGCAAGCCCGGAAACCTGAAATTTCTATGGTTCTTTTTTACCTTTTGTGCCGGATTACCCTATGGTGCAGAACACGATGAGTGCCGACCAATTCGCCGGCAAATCTGAAACCGGCATCGCTGGCTGGCGGATTCCGTTTTTGATTTCGATTTTTCTCGTCGCCATCTCCTTGTATATTCGTCTGCGGATGAAGGAATCGCCGATTTTCCAGCACGTTAAAAGCGCGGGAATGACTTCGGCAAGTCCGCTCATCGAAGCCTTTACGAAATGGGACAATTTGAAAATCGTTTTGATTTCGCTGTTCGGCGCAACCGCTGGGCAAGGCGTGGTTTGGTATACGGGACAGTTTTACGCGCTCTTCTATTTGCAGTCAATTTTGAACGTCAACGCGACTTCGGCAAATTACATTATCGCTATCGCGCTTCTTTTAGGAATGCCTTTGTTCGTCGTTTTCGGGGCGTTGTCCGATAAAATCGGGCGCAAATGGATTATTATGGCGGGCTTACTGCTTGCCGTTATTACCTATATTCCGATTTACAAAGCGATGCAGTCGGTTGCCGGTTCAAACGTCGTTACAGCGACTTCGGAAGCTAATAAGGCAACGGGCGCAATCAAACTAATCCCGAAATCACAGGATGCCAGTGGTGCTTTGATTGACGCGCCGAAAGTTTTGCCCTACACGAATTTCGGCGATTTAATTTCCAACCCGACGGTTTGGATGTTGATTGGGTTGATTTTTATCCAAGTTATCTGGGTAACGATGGTTTATGGTCCGATTGCCGCGTATCTGGTCGAGGCGTTTCCCGCCAAGATAAGATATACCGCGCTCTCGCTGCCGTATCACATCGGCAACGGCATTTTTGGCGGACTTCTGCCGCTGATTGGTCTATCGGTTATCGCTTCGACGGGAAATATCTACGCCGGACTTTATTATCCGATGATTATCGCTACAATCACATTCATCGTCGGCTCGATTTTCCTGCGCGAATCGCGTGATGTTAAAATCTGGGAAGAGGTTTCAAAGTAAAAAGGAAAAAGGAAAATTGTAAATCGGTTCTTTACCTTTTACCTTTTCCTTCTTAATATTTGTCAGAACATAAGTATTTCGTGGTTGAATAAATACGTAAGAAAAATTATGTCAGAAAATACCCAAATCGCCATCGAATCAACTTTGCAGGAAACGAGAATTTTCCCGCCGCCGCCTGAATTTTCAGCTAACGCGCACATTAAAAGTTTTGCGGAATACGAGCAGATTTACGCGCAAGCCGCCGAAAACCCTGAAGAATTTTGGGCAAGTGCGGCGGAAAATCTGCATTGGTTTAAAAAATGGGATACGGTTTTAAAATGGACTGAACCGCACGCCGAATGGTTTGTCGGCGGCAAAATCAATGCTTCTTACAACTGTTTGGACCGACATCTGGAAAATCACCGCAAAAACAAAGCGGCGATTATTTGGGAAGGCGAACCGGGCGAAACGCGGACACTGACTTATCAGCAATTGCACCGCCAAGTTTGCAAATTCGCCAATGTGCTGAAAAAAGTCGGCATCAAAACCGGCGATAGAATCGCGCTCTATATGCCGCTAGTGCCGGAATTGGCGATTGCGATGCTCGCCTGCGCCCGCATCGGCGCGACGCACACCGTCATTTTCGGCGGATTTTCGGCAGACGCAATCCGCGATAGAGTCAATGACGGCGAATGTAAATTGATTGTTACGGCGGATGGCGGCTTTCGGCGCGGTGCGGAAATAAAATTAAAAGAAACGGTTGACAAAGCTGTCGAACAAACGCCGTCGGTGGAAAATGTGATTGTTTATAAAAGAACCGGCTCGAATGTCGCTATGAAAATCGGGCGCGATTATTGGTGGCACGAGTTGATGGAAACCGTTTCGGATGATTGCCCGGCAGAAGAATTAGATTCCGAGCATCCACTTTTTATTCTTTACACAAGCGGCACGACCGGCAAACCGAAAGGCATTCTGCACACGACGGGCGGCTATATGACGGCAACTTATCTGACGAGCAAATGGATTTTTGATTTGCGCGACGAAGACACTTATTGGTGTACCGCCGACATCGGTTGGGTAACGGGACACAGTTACGTTGTCTATGGTCCGATGGCGAATGGCACAACCGTTTTTATGTATGAAGGTGCGCCGAACCATCCTGAACCCGACAGATTTTGGCGGATTATCGAACGTCATAAAATCAACATTCTTTACACCGCGCCGACGGCGATTCGCGCTTTTATCAAATGGGGCGAACAATATCCTCTAAAACACGATTTATCGAGTTTAAGACTTCTCGGAACAGTCGGCGAGCCGATAAATCCAGAGGCTTGGATGTGGTATCACACAATTATCGGCAAAGGTAAATGTCCGATTGTGGATACGTGGTGGCAAACCGAAACCGGCGCGATTATGATTTCGCCGTTGCCGGGCGCAACGCCGACAGTTCCCGGCACGGCGACTCGTCCGTTTCCCGGAATTTTGATGGACATTCAAACCAAAGACGGAAAAAGCGTAGGCACGAATGAAGGCGGTTATTTGGTCGTTACAAAACCATTTCCTTCGATGTTGCGGACGATTTGGGGCGACGACGAACGCTATCAAAAAACTTACTGGTCGGAAATTCCGGGCGTTTATTTTGCGGGCGACGGCGCACGGCGCGACGAACACGGCTATTTCTGGATTATGGGTAGAGTTGACGACGTGATAAATGTCAGCGGTCATCGCCTCGGAACTGCCGAAGTTGAATCGGCTCTGGTTTCGCATCCGGCGGTGGCGGAAGCGGCGGTTGTCGGTCGTCCCGACGAATTAAAAGGACAGGCAATTTCGGCGTTTGTAACGCTGGAAGGCGGACGCACAGGCGGCGACGAACTTAAACAAGAGTTGCGAACTCACGTTACCAAAGAAATCGGCGCACTTGCTCGCCCCGATGACATTCGATTTACCGACGCGTTGCCGAAAACCCGTTCGGGAAAAATTATGCGCCGTCTGCTTCGTGAACTCGCTTCAAATGGCACAGTCGCCGGCGACTTAACGACTCTCGAAGATTTCTCAGTGCTGGAAAAACTCAGAGAAGACGAAAAATGACAATAACTCTCACTTTATTTTTTAATTTGGAATTTATAATGAGTGAAATTCGCATCAACATTTTAGATAATTTTCAAACAATTTCCGGCGATATTCACGGAAGTTTCGGTGATGTTTTAGTTGCTTCTTTGACTGCCGAGCCTGAAACGATTGAAGAATTAGAAATCGCCACACAGAGATTTATCAAACGCGAATCGGATTGGTCAATTTTTCGCAATTTTAAGAAGCGCGAAGATTTTGAGTCTTACGATGCCGGGCTTTTGGTGATTGATTTGGTGTCGAAAGTTATTATGGCTGATTCGACCTATTCTTATTACTCGAAGGAAGGAACAGTTTGGATTAAAACTGGTGAGGACGAAGATTTTAATTTGCCGTATCGTCTTTCCGATGATTGGAAGCACGTTTCTTCGATGCCGGAATTTGCATTTCAGCAAATAAAGAAACGCGAAGAACGATTGAAAAATCTGAAAGGTTTTGGAGTGCGGGAAATTCTTTTTGGAAAGCCGCTGTGTTTATTTATCGTTGCTGAATATTCGGCGAATAAAGATTCGGCTGATGAAAATCTTTTTACCGAAATTCACGCGAAATGGTTGATGACGGGGAGAGATGATTTGCACGGGCAAACGCCGCGTGAAGTTTTGCTTGAAAAGCAGAAATTTATCAGTTCTGATTTGCATTCGCGGTCTTTGCAATGGTCTTTTACAAGACTTGAGCCGCCGCCGATTTCACCAGACACAAACGCATATAAATTTGCCGGGTTCGGGACGAATGAATTTGTCGTTTATTACGATTTGTTTCGGTATCTGTTGGGCGAATGTTTTGAAAAAGAAATTACAAACGCGGATGTTTTAGAGCAGATTGCGGACGATTGGCTAAACACTCCGCAACCGGATTTTTCGGGCAGAACGCCCGCCGGCATTATCGAAGCAGAACGGCGAAGAATAAATTTGACGGCATCGGCGCACGAATGTTTGATTGACGAAGATTGCGAAGTTTGCCAAATGATGGCGGTGGATTTTATAGATATGCCGATGTTTTGGGGCTTGGACGGCTCGAATATGGAATATGACCGTTTTGAGTTTTCGTTTGACAAAACCCGCGAAGAATGGGAAGCCAAGCAACGCCGACACGAAGAATTTAACCGCGAATTTGCCGAGGGGAAATATAATAATTTTAGTTTTCCAGAAACGGACGAAACACCTTTTTAATGAACGAAATTCTCATCAACCCAAGTATCTATCTATTTCAAGATTTGAATTTGTTTTGGAGTCAAACAGCAGAGAGGTTTTGTCTGTCTTAATCGGTTCGACTTTGTGCGGAACTTCTGGACGCACATAGAGGGCGATTTTATGTTCGGTGTAACACAGAGATTGCAAAAGGTGTTTCTTTCCGAGTTTTTACCGCTTATTGTTGCCCGTGAGTTTTTGAATATCAGTAGTGCTTCAACTCTAGGTTTAGGAAAATATTAATTTGTGAATCAATAGGCTGGAATAATTTTTTTACTGAATGGATTTGCCCAAACATTTTTCTTTAGTTTTTTTTGCTCAACTGACAAAAAACTCTGAGGAAATTGAAATCATCGAGCGTATACTCTTAGGTTAAATAAAAGGATAAAAGGTTAAGAAGCGAAAAAACTCAGTTAACCGTTTTATATTCAAGGTTTGTCAAATCCAATTTCCGAATCAAAACTACATATTGGTATGTTTTTCCGAATCAAAACTACATATTTGGGCGAAATTTCCGAATCAAAACTACATATTTTTTTTCGATTTCCGAATCAAAACTACATATTTGGGCGAAATTTCCGAATCAAAACTACATATTTTTTTTCGATTTCCGAATCAAAACTACATATTTTTTTTGCACTTCCGAATCAAAACTCTATATTTGTCCGAATCAAAGCTACATATTTGGCTTTTTTTGCTCAAAAACTGTGGAAAACTTCTGTGGAAAAAACACAAGTTTCTGTGGATTTCCGAATGAAAGCTACATATTTTTCCACAACTTCCGAATCAAAACTCTATATTTTTCCACAGCTTCCGAATCAAAGCTACATATTAGTTTTTGGGTTTTTGGGTAAGCAATTTAACGTCGCGTTGTTTGATGTTTGCCTTGATGGTTTGACCGGCGAAATTGAGGTCGGGTTTGAGTTCAATTAGCGCGTCAACGAGTTTATTTTTTCGCCCTGTATCATAGACATTTTTTATTTCATAACTGCGAATAACGTGTTTTTCGACCATTTCGTCGAGTGCCTTTTTAACATACCGGAGATTGTCGCGCATATAATCATATGTAGTCAGACCGAAATCGCGCAGCATTGTCGAAAGCGAAATAGTGTAGTTTGCCGCTAGATTTGCTTGCGTGAAATTATGGCTCATTCGTTTATGAAGTTGGCGCGAAACGACGTGCTTAAAACCCATCGAGAGTTCGTAATTATACTGTCGCCAACTTCCCTCTTTAATTGATTTCGTAACTAACGAGTTAAAGCGGACGAAGGCTTTGGTCTTTTTCCCTTGTCCCTTCCAGTCTTCACGGGTGTTTAGACCGACGGTTTCAAACAAGTGGTCGGAGAAAACCGTTTCGCCGTTTTGCGTTGTGATATGAATCGTCGTGCCGATGCAAACCATCAAAGCCTTTTTGATTTGTTCGAGCGAATAAGTGTGTCCGGTTTTAGCGAGTTCTTGTTGAAGTTCGTAGAGTGTAAAAGTTACCGCCGCTTGGTCATCCAAAAATAGTCCGTGTCCGTCAACCGCGAGTTTTCTGAGAGCGTCTTCAACCAGTTCTTCCGCCACACCGGGAAAATAGTCGCGTACTATGCCGTCGCTGTCTTTGACTTTCGCCGGGTCAATCGAAAGACGATATTCTGAATTTCGGCATTCAAAATCGCGCTCGATTCTGTCCAAGAACTTATCTTGAAGCCGTTCCATCCGCCAATAAACGTATTTCGGACAAAAATCGTAAAATTCGATTGTGCTGCTTAAATTTTTATCTTCGGGCAACAGTGATTCAAACAGTTCCATCTGCACGGGTTTATGCTGCTCGTAATCGTCAAGCCGCTTCTTAGGCGAAATGAGTTTATTTGTCGGTTGATTGATTTCTTTTCTTGATGATGTTTCAGGCTTTTTTCGGCGTTTCATAGTAAGCAAGTTTCTATCCAAAAGATTATTACCTGATATTGTGATGCCTTTGAAAATTTGTCAATATCTTGTGATGGAAATTAGGTGGATTGGTGATTTCTAACCAAGATAGAAATTCGCGTAAAAAAAATATTGACAATCTCTTTTAAAAGAGCGTGTTATCTATTGCTATTTTAATCTGTTTATTTTTTAGCAACTCAGTTTTTCTTTCTGAATAATCTCAATAATAAATTATTTTAAATACATATACTACTACATACACTTATACATATCCTTATATATAACTAAGGAAATTTGAGTTGAAGTAAGAAACGAAAGATATATTATTATAAATAGTTGTTAGCATATCGTAGTGTATAAACACTTGACAACGGAAGAATGTTTATGTAGATGTATATGATGAAAGTCGTGCGGTTCGCTAACTGCATAATCTTTAGGATAAGGGCATAGAAAACAATATAATAATAAATAAGAATGAGTTGAGGTAAAAGGTAATATGGCTTGCACCATACAAATACAAAATTTCAAAGGCGGAGTTGGCAAAACAACGACATCAATAAATTTAGCGCATGCTTTGGCTTTGCAAAATTACAAGGTTTTGTTGATTGACCTTGACCATCAGGGAAATGCAACCAAAGGTTTAGGTTATTTGGTAACAGAAACTACGCCGACCTTATTTCATGTTTTAAAAGAGGAATTTAATTACAAAAACGTAGTCGCTACCGTACGTCCCAATCTTGATTTGTTGCCTTCAAATCGTGAAACGGCTGAAGCTGAGGAAGCGTTGCAGTATGAGCGCCGGCGTGAAGAAATTCTTAAACGCCGCTTGGGTTCGCTCGATGAATATGATTACGTAATTTTAGACTGTCCGGCTTCGCTTAGTCTGCTGCATATCAACGCTCTTTTATTTGCCGAAGAAATAATACTGCCGGTGCGTTCCGAGGTGTGGTCATATGAAGGTATTGAACAAATTTTGCATTCGATGAAAGAAATGCAGGAAATTTTCGGGTATCAGCCAAAGATTTTGGGCGCATTGCCGACGATGGTTGACGGAAGATATAATTTGTCCCGTGAGGTTAGGAAATTACTGCTCGAATCTTTTGGAGAAGAACGAGTCCTGCCGGCGATTAGAACAGACAGCAATATTTTAAATTCGCAAAAATCGAGTCAGACAATCTTTGAATTTGCCCCGCGTTCCAGAGCGGCGGAAGATTATCGCAAACTCGCCGAAATTGTTATCAAACAAACAACCAGTCAATCCGTAAAACAGAAAAAATCGAAAGGAGGTTCTTCAAACGATGGCAACCAAACACAAGCAAAACGCAGAAAACGATAAAACGATGGAAGAAACTTGGCGCAAACCGCTACAAGTTCCGCCGCGAACAGACGCTATGCGCTCTTTTTATCAAGGCGATAAAGAAGAACCGAGTCAGGCTGTAACGCAGAAAAACTCGGAGATGATTCTTTCTAAAAAAGACGTTTCACCAACTAAAGTCGAGCAAAAAGACCTTTCCCAATTATCATTCAAAAGAGAAAGCAGGGAAGTAGTCGAAGTGGAATCGGCGAATGAACCAATCGCGCCCCAGAACGATGAATTTACTTCCGAACCAACCGCCAAACAATCGAATAAATTGACCGAAGAAGATTTGTCGCGGCATTTGGGATTTGAACTTAGTGAGATATTTGATGTTAACGAACTGTTGCGGGGAAAATCTTTCGATATTTATCAAACCTTAATCCAATCCTGTGACGAGCAAGGGCGTTGTAAAATTACCCAGCCGGAATTGATGAAACGCACTGGCATCAAAAACCGCCGCACCTTCTACAAGCACGAGGAACGGCTGATAAATTTGAGATTACTGGAAAAAAGGTATCTGCCGGGCGACCATAAGGGCGTGGTTTATCGCGTTTTTGAGATGTCTGATGTCTTGCCCGTTCCGCCCGCTATACTGGAGCAGTTTGCGATACGCCTGAGAGGTTCAGAATAAATAGTTGCCGTAACTTTTCCAATCTGCCGGAGGAACGCACAATTAGGACATTAGTTTTTATCTTCGATTTCCAATTCGCAAGCGTAAATCGCGCAGTTTCAGATCCAACTCTTCAGCCGTCATTCCCGCGTATCTGACGGGCAAAAATCGGCGGCTCGAAGATTCAAAAACGGCGAGCAGTTCCATATATTCGAGCAGTTCGATGTCGCGGCTGGGGAAATAATCGCCCGCCGCGTGGATGAAATGCTCCTTTAATACTAAAGCGTTATCGCCTAATTCTCTGGCAGCATCGTCGTTTGCCATCAAAATTACGGCTTCGACATCGGCGTTGCTGTAGCCGACGAGTTTTTGAGAAAATTCTTCTTTTAATTCGGCTAAATCAACTTCGGTTTTGATTTTGTTTTTTCGCAACAAAGCCTTTGCGACCGCTTCTACTTCTTCGGCGGTTTGCGAATAGAGAAAGGGAATTTTGCGGTCTAACCGTCCAGCACGTTTGAGGTCAACATCGAGTTTGTCCGGGCGATTGGTCATCACAAGGAACATAATTCGCCCGCGATTTGAAGTGTCGGACATAAATTCTTTGATGCGGGCGATAACGCGCGAAGAAGTTCCGCCGTCGCCGTCGCCGTCGGTGTTGCCGAAAGCGCGGTCGCCTTCGTCAATGATGACGATGACTTGTCCGATTGCCTTGATGACGCTGAGAATTTTTTCGAGATTTCCTTCGGTTGCGCCAACCCATTTCGAGCGAAAGTTTTTGAGTTTTATCGTCGTCAAGCCGCATTCTTTGGCGAAAGATTCGGCGACGAAAGTTTTGCCCGTTCCCATCGGACCGGTAAATAAAATTCCCATCGGCACACGCGAACGCGTTCCTTTGCGGATGCTGTCGGCAATGACGAGCAAATCTTTTTTGACTTCTTCCATTCCGCCGACGACTTCAAAACCGTGTTCGGGCGTAACGAACTCGACCAGCCCGAAACATTCGCGCTCGATGATTTCGCGTTTGCGGCTGGCGATGAGTCTGTCGGCTTCCAGTTTGGCGCGTTCAAGCGGATTTGATTTGTTTTCGGTTTCTTTTGCGTCGGGCGCGACGAGCTTTTTGATTTCGTCGCGTTTCATTCCCGTCGTTAAAGCAGCGAGTTTGTGAGCGCGTTCTTTGGCATCGGACGAATCGCCTAAAAGAGTTGAAATATAAGATTCGCGGTCGTGCAAATCTTCTTCCTGTTGCGGCGGCGGCAGTAGAATCGAAGAAATCTGCACGGCTTTTAATCCCGCGGTTACTTCGGCGTAGCGGTTTGCGTCTTCTTTGGTGAGCCGCGCATCAGTTTGGGCGACGACTGATTTTCTGGTTTCAAAATCGGGCATCGGAATTTCCATCACCGAAATTTTCGGATTGGAGACGATTTTCGGCGCGAGTTCGGCGATGTTTTCAGCAATTAAAATGATGATATTATCGCCGCGCGCGATTTCGGGCAAAAAAGACCAGCGATGAAGCGTAACAATCGAAGCGCGGTCGGTATCCATTTGAAAACTCGGGTCGCCCGCTGGCGCAATCGCTTCGGCGTATTCCAAAATCAAAGCGGTTTTATCCGTAAGGCGAATCGAACGCTCAAGCATCGCCAAAACTTTTGCTTTGTCGGCTTCGACGGCGATTTCCTGCCAATTGCTAAAATTCTCCGCCTTTTTCGGAAACCGCGCGCCCGACGAAAGATTATAAACAATAATATTTTCACGCGAATCCTTGAGCAAAACGTCGGTCAAAAACTCGGTCAGCGAAAGCATTTTGCCGTCGTGAACAACCACATCAAAGACATTTCCGTGCAGAATAAACATCGAAGATTCGCCGCGCAAATATCGCTTGCGTAAATCTTCCGCCCAAATTGGTAGAATTTTCGTATCGCTCATAGTTTCGCTAGAGTGAAAAAGTTTAAAAGTGAAAATGTGAAAAAGTTTTTTGGCTACTTTTAATCAGCAATGTTGATTGCTTTTGCGTGATTTGAAATTGAACCGCTCAAAAACTTTGCTTTTTCTCGAAGACATTCAAATTCGGATTTTTCCAGATAGCCAACCCCAAAAGCAACATATAACTGACTTCTGATTTCGCCCGCTGAACCTTTGGCAATATTTAGAAAATTCAAATACTCCTTCCGCGAACGGCGTTCAAAACCTTCGGCGATATTGCTTGAAATTGAAACCGCCGAATCACGCATTTGATTTTTCAACCCAAAATCATTTTTTAGACCTTTCTTGTCGGTGATCAGATAAATCTCTTTGGCGAATTCGATTGCTTTCTGCCAAATAAACAAATCCTCAAAGCATTCAACCTTTTTCCTCATTATAATTCCCGCCTTTAAACTTTTTCACTTTTTCACTTTTTCACTTTTTCACCTTTAAACTTTTACAAAGTCCTGAGAATTTGTTCGGTTTCTTTCGCCGTTTCCTTAATGCTTTCTACGCCGTCGAGAAGTTCGTCCAATTGACCTGACAGTTCATTCGGCGACTGCATCGTAACGATTTGGTCGGCAAGCAACAGAAAAGAATTTTCGATGAGATTTATCTGCCCGTAAGCAATTTTCAGATAGCGGCGAATTTCCGCCACGCGCTCGATGCGTTTGTTGATAATTGCCAGATTCTTTTTGGCAATATCCATTTCAACCGCATCAATTTTGCCGACATTCGTTTCGACAAATTTCTGCCAATGTGTGCGCGTCGTTTCGATTTGATTGACATTTATCGAAGCCAGATAATTTTCGTAACGCGAGCAAGTAACGGCTAAATCAATAAACGCATTAACCAGATTATGCGTTTTCGCAATCTCGCCGCGCAGCAAATCGCCCGTGAATGACGGATTTTGCATCGCCAATTGCTGAATCTGCTTTTCCTTTTCAATCAATTGCATGACGCGCGTTTGTCCGCCTTGACTGAGTTTTTCGACCTGTTCCATTCGCCGCCGCTGTTCGTATTCGAGCCGTTCTTTCTCATACATCGGGTCCCACAACATCCGCTGCATAAACCGCGATTGCGAACCGTGAAGCATCCAAAGTCCTTCGAGTCCGAGCGCGGCAACCGCAATCAGCGGATTTAAGGTGAGAGCCGAAGCCAACAATGCGCCGCCGAGCAGCGTTAGATTATATGGATTGGCGAAAGTGTATTTGAGATACGAAGGTTTGTCAGGAAATTTTTCTTCGGGCGTTTCGGCGGTTGGGGTTTCTGACGAATGAATCTCTTGCGAAACGCGATTGCCCGTCTGCGCCGTTTGTCGTTGATTTGGAAATCTTTGTTTTTGCGAATTCATTCAAGATACGTTTGATTTTCACTTGCCGCTTTTATTATAAAGCATATTCAGCAGTTTATTTTCAATCGCCCGAAATTCCGCCGAAGATTTGAGCGTGATGTCTTTGACGGGAAAATGCGGCACGTCAACTTTTTCTAAGATATGCGCCGGACGTTTTGACAAAACATAGCACGTATCAGCCAGATAAACCGCTTCGGAAACATCGTGCGTAACAAAAACAATCGTGTTGTTTTCCTGTTTGGAAATTTCGAGCAACAGACTCTGCATTCCCCAACGGGTTTGCGGGTCGAGTGCGCCGAAAGGTTCGTCCATCAAAACGATGCGCGGATTATTTATCAAAGTTCGGGCAATGGCGACACGTTGTTTCATTCCGCCCGAAAGGTCTTTCGGATAACGCTCGGCAAATTCCGCCAGTCCGACTTCTTCGAGAATTTTGTTGGAGAGTTGCCGACGTTTTTCTTTGTCAATGCCCTGCAACTTTAAGCCGTATTCGACATTTTTGCGGACGGTCAGCCACGCAAAACTCGTATAAGTTTGAAAAACCATTCCGCGGTCGCGCCCGACATCTGTAATCAATTTTCCGTCAAATTGCCCGTCTGCGCCGTTTGCCGTTGATTTGGAAATCTTTGTTTTTGCGAATTCATTCAAATTGCGTTTGATTTTTACTTGCCGCTTTTATTATAGAGCATATTGAGCAGTTTATTTTCAATCGCGCGAAATTCCGCCGAAGATTTGAGTGTGATGTCTTTGACGGGAAAATGCGGCACGTCAACTTTTTCTAAGATATGCGCCGGACGTTTTGACAAAATATAGCACGTATCAGCCAGATAAACCGCTTCGGAAACATCGTGCGTAACAAAAACAATCGTGTTGTTTTCCTGTTTGGAAATTTCGAGCAACAGACTCTGCATTCCCCAACGGGTTTGCGGGTCGAGT
>MWWA01000325.1_pt1 | contig 12733 bp, 24 predicted proteins | sample 1047341 | NCBI WGS metagenome assembly MWWA01 (sample SAMN06349978, study PRJNA376086) | soil metagenome | isolation source: MS5-1 sample Antarctic (ecotone) soil | place: Antarctica | collected 2015-01-13
TGATCTGATAGTCCGGTGAGCGAGCGGACTTCCGATAAGTTCAACAGCAGCTTGTTACCCACCGAGAGGGATTCAAAAGCGGCGAGCATCCGGCGCGCCGTTGAATCTGTCGCGCCATTCGTCGCGGCGTCCGTCATGACAGGTGACACGACAGATGGCGCGTCATGTCGCACCAGGGCGGATGAGCCGGGGCGGATCAGGAGGGCGGGCTTGTGGCGCTCAAGGTAGAGGTGCAGCTCCTCCTCGTCAAAGTGGGCCTCGTCACCCTTGTGGCCTCGCTCGTAGCGCACCGCGATCTCGCCGCGCTTCACCATCCTTTGCAGGGTGCGCACTGAGATGCCTAGCTCTTCTGCTGCTCGCTCTTTATCCATCGCTTAAGCCGGAAGGTTATTAATCGCCCAGTGGCGTACCTCAGAGGCTTCGTCCTTGATCTGCTTCCGCTCATAAACGTATTGCTCTACCACTTCCCTGCTGCTATGTGCAGGTGCCATGGGCGCAAAATCACCCGTTGAAGACGACAGGTCGTTAGCGCGGTTGATGATCTGCTGCCTTAATCTTCTCCCTGCGCCTTGCGGGTCGGCTTCCGCCTGGCCCTGCAAGTCATACAGCTCGTCAAGCAGGCCCTGAACCTCTTGTAGTGTTTTAGGCATGGAGGCCTCCTCTCAAGTTGTCATAATTTAAGATGTGACATGACGCGCCACGTGACATGACAGCTTGTCACGGCTGGCCGTCGCGCCCTTCGCTGAAGTAGCGGTCAACGACGGCCGTGAGATTTCGGATGTTCTCTTCGGTGCGCGCCTGCGAGTCGGCCAGCCTGATGTGCGAATCCGTGAGCGCGGTTAACCTCTCGTCCGAATCCTTCGCCCTTCTGTCGTTCTCTTCTTTCGATTGGAGGGTGAGGTTAGCCAGACGGGTGACGATGCTTTCCAAGCTTCCTATGTCGGCAATAAATTGCGCCTGCTGCTCGAGAATGAAATCCATCTGGCGCTGTCTCTGTTCTTCGGTCACTTCTTACCGCCTTTCTTCCTGCCGGCTTTTATGCCGCTTCTTTCGGGCCCGGTTTCTCCGGCTCAAAACTCTCAACCTCAGTACGCCGCAGGAATGACCTGCCGCCCACTTCCACCGCTTGCAACCTGCCGCGCTTAACAAGCGCAGTAATTGCCGCGCGCGTAACACCGCGAATCCGCGCCGCCTCGGTAGGGGTTATCAAGTTACTCAGATCCGCCATTGACGTCGGTGAATTTTTTTTCTTCATAGTTGAATAATTGTGTTGACAAAGTTTACATATCTCATGTATATTTATCTTAACAAAGGGGAAGGAACAAAGACAAGTGAAAAAAGAAAGGTGGCGACGGAGATGATGAACATAGACCAAGACAGGATGCAGCAGGTGATTCAAGAGGCTTTCGACAAAACCAATTCCTTACGCTGGCAGACCGCAATCGCCAAAGCCAAGCAGCAGCTCGAGTCGAACCCGTACATGCACTTCGACGGCGACGCGCTCTTGATCCTCTCGGACTCGAACACGATCTATCGCGCGAACGGCACCTGCCAGTGCCGGGCATATGAAAAGGGATTCCCGTGCTGGCACCGCGCGGCGGCGCGGCTCGTCGAGCGATACAACGAAGCCTCGCGTGAAGCGTGCGGGGCGGAAGGGGAAGCGGCATGCAGGTAGCAAACCTCAAGCTCACCGTAGACGAGGCCGAGATTCTGTTGTGCCTCGTGTGCGCTTCGCTCAACGCCGAATCTTTCGGCGACTGCTGGCCACTGAAAGCTGAGGGGATCGACCAGGCGCGAGAGCGCCGTGTCCTCGAGACGCTCAAGGATCGCCTGCACGCGCTCTTCTACGAGGGGCAGGCCAATTAAACGACATCGGGCTTCCCTTACGCCACAAACGCCGGGAAGCCCGAAAACCTCAACCCCTCTCACCCAAGAAAGGAAATCGAAGGCCATGAGTTTAAGCATAAGCAACCGATTTTTGGAACCACAACCGACGCCGGCAGAGCGGCTGGACGTTGCACGCCGGCGCGTGCGCTTCGCTTTGGGCGAAGTCGCCTCTGACAGCCCGCCGACTTTCGAGACTTTGGACGAGATCGCGCAGGCGCTCGTCCTCGCTTTGCGCGAGATGGATGCTTTGCAGATCACGGTCGCCGTGATGCAACTGAAAGGAAGGATGGTGAGCCGATGAGTGACACAATAAGAGACACGATGAGCGACACGACACGCGCGCCGATCACAAAGGAACGCGCCCGGAAGTTAGTTGACCGCGTTTGCATCTTTGACGATGCCGAGCAAAATGCTGCGCTGCTCGCGCTCATCGCCGGCCTCGCCGACCCGAAGGGCGACCCGGAGCGTTACAACGCGGCGTGCGAGGCCATGCGGCACATCTTCATGTACTCGCGGGAGTTTGAGACAACCTACGCCGAGTTTCTTGGCGGCGCGGTTAAGCGGTAGAAAACACATTCCCCATTATCTGACGTGATAATGAAAACGGCACCCGAAAAACGGGTGCCGTCCGCAAGATGTTGTGCCCGCGCGTGTGTCACCTTCCGTGACACCTGTAACTTTCGGAATCGGCTTTTTCAAAATCACCCGCGCGCGCGGCAAACCACAAGCGCTTGTGCCTCGCTGCTTCAGCTTTGGCGATGGTGAGAAATGCGAACGGGCGGCGACGTCAAATCGCAAGAAAAGGCCGCCGCCCTCGCCGTCTTCAGCGCGCCACACCGCCCGCGCTGGAGACGAGCATTAGGCCGATGCGCCGTCGGGCGGCGCGAGGGCGCGCATGATGTCCCGACACCTAACCTGCCAGCTTAAATTCGGCTTGTGGAAATCACTCACGCCGCGATCCAATTCCGCGACCCGCGCGCTGGCTATTTCAAGCCGCAGCTGTGCGTCGGCGAGCTCCTGCGCGTGGCGCGTGATCGTGTCGGCGAGACTCTGCGAGGCGTCGACGCGCTCCGCTTCGGCGGGGCGATTCTGCGCCACGAAGACGAGCTTGAAACTTTCGTCCGTCGCTTCGAGCACGGTCAACAATTCTCCGGCAACTTCCACCATCTCGCCGCGTAAGCGTTCTTGCTCGCGCCGGTGATCGGGGAGCGTTCGCTGGTCGCCTTCCGGTCGGAGCGCGCGCGCGATTTTGACGGCGGCCTGCTCGTGCTCGCGCTCGAGCCGTTCGAGCTTTGAGCTTAACCCTTGAACCGCTCTCTGCATGCCGTTAAATTCCGCCTGGAGTTCTTCAAGCGGTCGTTCTTTTTCTTCAGTCATGTAGCTCTCCTCTTCGCTTCACGAATTCCATTTGCTCCGCCGGCGAGAGCTTGTCGAACTGCGCGCGGCTGATGCGCGAAGCCGATCCCGCCGGTGCCAGGTCTTTCGCCAATTCTTGCTGCCGCGCCTCTTCCGACACGAGCCACGCCTGATATTCGGCATCGTCGGCGATGAGGCCGCCCGCCTTAATGTGCTCCAGCCTTTCGGCGGCGCTCATCTCGTCAAGCATCGCGCGCGTGACCATCCGGCGACCTTTTGCTTCTGACATAGATCAATCCCCTTTCGGGCGGGAGTCGAGGCCGACGCCTTTCCCCGCCGCGCCCGTCAGTAAACCACCGTCTTGTTTATTTATTTCGAGTTAGGAAGGATTGAGTTTGTAGCCGTAGGCCGGGCGACCCTGACGGGCGAGCACGCGGGTTAAGCGCACGCGCGAGACTTCGCCGCGCTCGTGCATCCCGTCGAGAATTTCGCGCACGTCGCGCGCGGACAATTCCGCGTCGCCGGCCACGTCCGCAACGGTCGCCCACAGATCGCCGAAGTGTGCGGCGAGGGCGCGGCGCACGCGGAGATAACTTTCCCCGCGCGTGCGGCCACGTAAGGCTCGGATCGCCGTCGATGCATCGTCGAGGATGGCCGCCAAAGCTGGCACGTCGGCGTAAGCGTGCCGCAGCTGTAGCACGTCGCCGCACGCCGCATCGAGCCGGGCCGCGCGGCGCTTTCCGACGAGCGCCCGCCGCTTTTCCGACCGGGGCTGTATTCGGCCAGCGCCTTCAATTACTTCCATGTTGCAACGCATGGCCGCACGCCGGGCATGTGGGGATGGTGGTCGCAGGTGCCGGCGCATTCTTCCGGTGTCGTCTGACGAAGTAATTTACTGCCTGCCGTGTGACCATTGGTAGGCCGTTGGCGACGAGCCGCCGCTTGATTTCTGTGTAGCCCAACGGGGGATCTTCCGCGATCCATTCCAGCAACTGTGCCCGTTCTTTCAGCGTGAGCCGAGGGCCGGTGTAAACACGTTCGCTCATCTTCGCACCCCTCCAAGCGTCTAATCGCGTCTATGTAATTTCGTCAAAGTAGCCGCGTCAAGCTTTCAAATAAAGTTCTAAAACATTGGCGAGCCGCTGCCACTCCTCACGCACGCGCGCGCCCTGCTGCCTTCCGACCGGATCCCGAGCGTTGATCCCGGCCACGTCTGCCAAGGTTTCGATGAAGACCCGCGCATCGACCCTCGCCGTTAGATCCACAAGGATGTGGTAGACCCGCGCGCGTTCGCGCTGGAGCCGGTCGGCTTCCCGGTAATGAAGGGTTCGGGCGTCTGGCATTTTCGACCGTCGGCTTTCGGATTGTGCCGCACCGTAGATTACCACCTTATAGACCTGCTTTGGTTTGGTGGCAGGATACGCATTCTGCCGTCAGTTACGCCGCCGGCTCATCCCGGATCGTCTGCAATCTGACGTGCCGGCGCTGCACCGTCTCGCTTACGAGAAGGCTCTACATCCACGTTAGTAACGTTGAAGGGCTGCGGATTGATCAAGCGGGCGGTCAGTGTGTCCCAAGCGTCTTTGGCTTTCTGGTCAGGTTCTATTCGCGGCGGGGGGTCAGGATTTAGCACCTTATACTCTTTTCTTATAGGTGCTACTTTTTGCACGTCGCGCTCCGGTTCCGGCTCCTCTTGCGGTGTGTCAGGGTGTGTCGGATCCGACACACCCCGCCGCGCTTCATCTTCTACGTTTTCAACACTTGGCGGCTCCTCGGCGTTATCTCTACCTGAGGTCTCGCCGTATTTTTCGCTGGCTTGTCTGACGATCTCATCCGCCAGAGCTTTGGCGTAGGCCAGCGGGTCGCCGTGTAACTTCTCCGTCGCTTCAATCGCCTTCGCCGCTTTGGTGAGCGCCGCTTGGCGGTTTCGACCCCGCAACTCGTCGAGCGTCGGGGGCCGCACCTGCCAGCGGCTATCGAACGGTGGCAACTTCATCATCGCGGCCACCTCCACGTGGACGGCGGCACGCATTCTTTCCGGTGCCGGGTTGCGCCTAAGGGCTTTGGCAAGGGCGTCCAAAAGGATTAACTCGAATTCGGTATCGTGATACTCCTTGCCACCCTTCTCGTTGTTCGTTCTGCCGCCCGGTCGGACCGTGCACAGAGAGATTTTCGTTTTCTCCTGCCAACTCACCAGCGCCTTCAGGAGTCGGCGCACCTCAGATTTTTTCGCCCCAAAGGTGCGCCCGTCGCCCTGCCTGAAAAGCAGGGCGACGAGTGTGGCGTAACTGGCTCGGAAAGATTTTTCGCCGTCCGCCGCGGCGATGATCGCGCTGACGAGCGGTCGCAGCTTGAGCGGCAGCCCGATGCTGACAAAGCCGTTGCACGTCGCGTTGTGTACTTCGGAGATGGTCTTGCGCAGCTCCTTTAACCGCTCCGGGCTTTCATCAATTAACTCCGGCTCGACAAACAGCCGCGCGTCCTGCTCCGGGTCGAGGTTGCCGGCGTGCTTTCGGGCGTGGTTAACGTTGTAGTTGACGAATTGTGCGTTCATTACGCTGCAACCCTCCCTTCACTCTTCGAGACGGTCAGCAGGAAGTCATCTATCCCCTTGCCCATGTGTGCCGGCCACGCCCGCACTTGCGCCCTAAGCCCGGCAGACTGCAATTCGTCGGCGAGCCGGAAGAGTGATTCTTTCACGCCGTCGTTGTGCTGGAAGTCCGCGTCGAAAGCTAGGTACGCAGTTTTGAGTTTCGGGAACTCGGCTTTGAGATCAGCGGGAAAGTCGGCTCGGAAGTTATACACACCGGCAGCGGCAATAACAGGCTGCTGGAGGAAGTACGCCGCGATGTCAGCTTTCAGAGCGCCTTCCGTCAAAAGAACCTCTGGGGCGTCGTGCAATAAGTGTGGCTTTGCGAAGTGAATGGGTGAGCTGCTCGAGGTGCCGTGCGGCTTCCCTGCCGACGAAAACCAAATGTAGCGCGGCGATCCTTCGTCGCGGCGAATCTGACAGCCAACGATGCGTAAATGCTCGTCTCGAATGGGCACGAAAATGCCAGTGCCGAAGTCGCGCATGCGCCACTCGTCGCCGTATTTATGGAAGCCGGGAACGCCTTCAAGATTGAAGTCCGAAAGTTCGCGCGCGATCCGGTCGCCTTCATCCGTTGTCGGTGCCGAGCGGTAGCCGTTGCGCTCGATCTCGCCTTCGGAAAGCCCGCGCGCCAGTAGCGCCGCTCTGTGCCGTTCGCTCAAGCCGAGATGCTTTCGGAGTAGTGTCGTCAGTACGCTGGCAATGTGATCCGCGCTCGCTCGCTCGGCCTGCTCCTGCTTAGGCTGCGGGGCGTGTTGAATCCTCGCGCCGGCGCGAGGATTCTCCGCGAGAATGTGCGTCCAACCGCCGCGCCCCGGCTTGTCACTTCGCACCCTTCGACAGAAGGCGCGGCGACGATCATCGCTCACGGCGCAGTTGTCTTTCTTGCCGCACACCGGACACTTGATTTTCAGTCGGTGGATCGAGACGAGAGGAGAATGGGTTTTCATGCCGCACGCTCGACTTTCCCGAGCTCGTGGCGAAGCCGGTCATTCTCGCGAGCAAGCTGTGCGTTTAGTTCCTCGAGCCGGGCGAGGTGACGCCGGCAAAGGCACTCGTAGTGTGAATTCGGCGGTAGTGCCGACGTGTCCGGTGTGCCTAAAACTATGGATTGTGAGAAGTCGCGGTATGGTTTATCATTCATAGGACAAGCCTTTCCTGCCGCAGCACGGATAGGAATAAGGTTTCAATTGAGCGCCGGCGATCTAGACCATCGCCGGCGCTCTTCGTCTATACGTTCAATAGAGCGCTCCATGTGATCGCCGGCCCCAATCTTCCTCGCCAGCGACAAGATAAAACTTTGAGAATTTTTATGCGGGGGGCATTTTTAAAAACACCCCCCGTTTTCAAATGCCCCCCGTTTTTTGATTCGGCGTTGCCGCGCGCCTCAGAACCTTTCTTAGGTGCTCACCCGACACGTCGAAAAACTGCCGCGCGACGTGTTCTCGCGCCACCTCGCTCGGCTTAGATTCGGCGAGCATCTCGTCCACTTGCGACGCGGCGTCCGGCCAGTGCCTGCGCCAGTCGCCTCCCAAAGACCATATACGTTTGGCCTCCCGCGCGCGCGGTGTGTGCTCTGCGACCAGTGAGCGCGCCCGTGCGATGCGCGCCGGCGTCCACTTCTTCGACGCGGCGGGGCGGTCATCTTTTACGTAAGGAATCGTGAACGGCTTCCACTTTTCCAATACCGGGAAATAGTTCTCCGCCGCACGTAGCATGACGTTGATAAACCGCAGCTCTGCGTTGATCGAACTCCGCTTTAAGCCTCGAGTGGCGCGTATGACCGCCCACTCACGACCGTCTTGGTCACTCAGCTCTGTCACAAGTTTTCGAATCGGAAAGAAATCCCGAAACATCTCCAGCACGGAAAGTGCTCGCCGGTGATTCTTGTTTGAGGTGTCGAATGCTTGCGAGCGGGCCCGCACGAGATCGGTGAGCGAAACCTCAGTTTGCGCGACCGGCATCCCGTACCTCGCGCGCACCAGGTGCGTTCTGAGGAAGGCAACGGTCTCCTCGGCTTCTCGTTTGGTGGCAAAGCCGGAGTCACGATAGCGCTTCCCGTAGATTGTCATTTCAAACAACCACACCTCTTTTTTCTGGCGCTTCGAATAGATCTTTTTAACAGACATCGTTTCTCTCGCTCAAAGCTTCCGCACGTAAGCCTCCAGATCGGCGCGCTTCACCTTGTAGCCTTTGCCGATGATCCGGCTCTTCAGGCGGCCTTCGTGGATCGCTTCCCGCAGATGTTGATCTGATAGTCCGGTGAGCGAGCGGACTTCCGATAAGTTCAACAGCAGCTTGTTACCCACCGAGAGGGATTCAAAAGCGGCGAGCATCCGGCGCGCCGTTGAATCTGTCGCGCCATTCGTCGCGGGGTCCGTCATGACAGGTGACACGACAGATGGCGCGTCATGTCGCACCAGGGCGGAGGAACCGGGGCGGATCAGGAGGGCGGGCTTATGGCGCTCCAGGTAGCGGCGCAGCTCCTCCTCGTCAAAGTGGGCCTCGTCGCCCTTGTGGCCTCGCTCGTAGCGCACCGCGATCTCGCCGCGCTTGATGAGGCGTTGCAACGTGCGCACGGAGACGCTGAGATATTCGGCCGCGGCTTCCTTATTCATTCAAGAAGGCTCCCAAAACAGGTGCGACATGACGCGCCACGTGACATGACAGCTTGTCACGGCTGCCCTTACGTGAGGCGCTGGACAATCCCGGCGACGAGGTTTGTCAGCCTCGCGATGTCTTCACTCGTGCGGGCCTGAATGTCAGCCAGCTCCCCGAGCCTCCGCCCCGTCGCGTCACTCAGAGCTTGGATTCTCTCCTCGGTTGTGATCTGGGCATCGACGAGCGCCGCCATCTTCTCCTCCAGTTCATTCATGCGCCCGTCGCTCGTGTCCATCCGCTCGTCCATGCTCCGGGCGAGCTGCGTGAGCGTCACGAAGGCCGCCTCAAGCCTTAACACCCGCTCTTCGATGGTCATCTCTTGCTGCCTTTCTTCTTGCCGGCCTTCTTCTTGCTGACCTTAGCCGGCGCCTCAGCTTTGGACGGGCGTCCGCCTTTGCTTGGCTCATACGCCAACACGTCAGAGCGAAACACAAGAGTCTTGCCGTATCGCTCAACAGAGCGCAGACGGCCACGCCGTACAAGCTCATTGATTGCGGGGATAGTTGAGCCGCGCAGTTTTGCCGCTTCTGCTTGAGTGATCAAATCCTCCATGCTTTGCTTTCCGCCTTTGAAAATAACCTATTGACTTATTCAATAGGTTCTGTATAATTGAATCATTCAAGAGGTTATCACGAAGCAAAAGGAGAGGTAAAGAAAAATGTTGGACCTAAGACAGGACAGAATGCAGCAGGTGATTCAAGAAGCTTTCGACAAGACAAGTAATCTCCGCTGGCAAATGGCGATCACCAAAGCGAAGAGTGAACTTGAGTCGAACCCCTTTATGCACTATGACGGCCACGCGCTCTTGATCCTCTCGCCGTCAGGTGAGATTTACTCCGCGAACGGCGCATGCCAGTGCAAGGCTTTCAATCACGGCCAACCGTGCTGGCATCGTGCGGCGGCGCGACTCGTCGAACGCTACACCGAAGCGCGATAAACAAGAGAAGGGCTGCCGGCGCTCCCCTGCCGACAGCCCTCATCCCGGCGGACACCCGCCACGCGCGCAAACCTTCGCCCCAATCGCGTTTTAGCCCCTAATCCATACCCCAGCATCCCCATTCGAGCGCCGCGGCTCGGTTTGCCACATAGCGGTTTGCCAAAGCGATCTCCCGCACACAAAAAAAACGCATACCCTTCAGCCTCGCAACCCATGCCGCTCGTCGAATCTTTTGAGCAGGTCTGAGAGCTCGATTCGCGCGCGGCGGAGTCGAACGTGATCGGCGGCGCTGGTTGCTGCTGGAGACCTCAGTTCGAGCGCCTGAGTGATCTTCCCACACGCTGCCGCGATCAGGAGCCGCGCCCGTCGCGCATCGCTCGCCTGCTCGTGGATTCTCTTCAGCCGCTCGCCAGCCGTTTTCTCTGCCGCCAACTTTGCCATTTTCTAAAAACTCAAAAAGTATCTTGTGCGGGGCTTTGCCTCACGATTCACTTTTGAGGGGATTCTGTGAGGCAAGATGAATAATTGTGGGGCAATGTTTTTAGGACTGAAAAGGAGTCCGCCCGAAAAGCCTATCTCAACCTTATTCGCGCTTTGACACATAGTCAATGAGCTTGAACCAATCGACCTGATTATCCGGCGTCATAAAGTTGTTGGTAAAGTCTTGGGTCATTTCATTGACCTTAGCGGCGTAATCTTTCTTGAACGTCTCATCTTTCTGGCGGGCTTCTTTGTCGATAGGCGCGATGATTTCACGGTACAAATCATCGTCACCGGAGATGAAGTGCCAAAACACTTGACCTGCGTACTTGTAATACTCCTTGTCTGGGTCGGCGTGCCTCTTGAACGGGTGACGGTCTTTGCCATAGATGCAGCCATTGACGGCGATAACTTCTGTATGGCCGCGTTCACGTAGTAGATGCTTCGCCACTTTGAAGTTGTCGCGCATCCTATTCACTTGATCGCTATTGCCCCAGTTAGTACCAGACTTGATGCCGACGATGTAATAAACGCCGTCGCGCTCGAACTCCAAGTCAACACTCTTCAGTCCCGACTTGAATCCGCTATGGAGAGTCTTCGAGACGTAAACCGCAAAGCCTTCAAGTAGGTTGCCGAAAATCGTCTCTTCTTGCGAAGAGAGGAAGGCGTCAATGATGCTCTTCACAAGGTCGCCAGCGAGTTCGAGGTTCTTGGCTTTGAAAAGGTACGGGTTCTTGCGCTTCAGGACGCTGTGAATGTTTAACTGGTTGAGGTTGTTCAGCCTGTTCTCGTAAAACGGCGTGATGACGTGTTCTGCTAGGTAGTCATAGTAGTGTTGATACTGTGAGGTCATATCAGCTTGCGTTGCGCCGGGACTTGCTTAGCGTCGTTGATATTCGTCAGAGCTTCTTGGTAATACTCATCTTTGAGTTCGATGCCGATGTAGTTTCTGCCTAGCTCGTAGGCGGCTACGCACGCCGTACCGCTCCCCATAAACGGATCGAGCACAACGTCGCCCTCATCGGTGAAGAGCTTGATGAACCACGAAGGTAGTTCTTTCGGAAACGCCGCCGAGTGATTCTTGTTACCGCACTCCGTTGCCATGTGCAGCACGTTCGACGGGTAAGCCTTGTCACGCCCTATCCAGTTAGCGATGTTCTTGCCGAAACCGCTGCCAACCTGTGAGTTAAAACGAATCTTGTCATTGTCCCCCAGTTTCTTGAGCCTTGTCTTCGCCCAATCACCTGTCTGCACCATCACAGCATCTTGATTCATCTTAAACTTCTTTCGCTTCGTGAACTGTAAGCAACGCTCCCAAGCGTCGCGGAAGCGGTTAGGCCACTTGCCCGGCGAGCAGTTCTTTTTGTGCCACATATACTCCTCAGTCCAGAGCCAGCCCTGACGCTTGAGCGCGAGAATCAGTTCGATGACATAAGTATGTCGCTCGCCACCGACGACTCTCTCTTTTATGTTAAGGACGAACGAGCCGTCATCAACCAAGACGCGCTTCAGTTCCGCGCCGATAGGCAGAAACCATTCGACGTACTTTTCAGGGTCTATGCCGCCGTAAGTGTCCTTTCGGCTGTCGGCGTAAGGCGGCGACGTGACGATTAAATTTACAGAGGCGTCAGGCAGCTTCGGCAACACATCAATACAGTCTCCGAGATAAAGTGAGTTTTTCATGTTCGTCTGCTTTTCAGTTGAAAGGCGAAGCGTCTTTAGGTTTCAGAGGGTAAAACAATCCAACAATAATCCACGCGCTCGGATGCCTATGAATTGTTCCGACATAGAAATGAGTGTCGAACCGCTCAATCATTTCAGTCTCATACTTCTGGCGAAACTTGGCTTCCCATCCAGCCCCATATTCCTTTGACCATCTCCGCCAAGACTCTCCCATTTCCCAGTCTGTGCACATCATTGTATGACCTGTGCAGGTACTTTCATCACAAGAAATTTCGATACCATTCTTGGCCGGAGTGGGGTAGGTGCGTACCACAATCAGCGCCCGTTTAGTTTCTGGTACTGCTGGCATATTGACTCAGAGGTCAAAGCCTCTCAGACGCATTCCTTCAAGGGCTAAGCCTCAACTGATCGGCACTCCGCGCGGGTAGCGCATGATGCTCCGCGCGATCTTCAATACATCGCCCGCCGTGAACGGGTCATCCGGTGAGACTTCGCAGCGCGTGAAAAATTCCATCAATCTTTCGTACAGGTCGAACAAGTCGGACGCTTTCGCCTGTCCCCAGATGGCACAGCCGATCTCAAAGATTTTCCGATTGCGTGTACCTCTGGGGATGACACCTGAACACAACGCGCGGTGGTCTTTCTGGTGGTCGCGGTCCGCTTGAAATTTGATCGGCTCCGGCGCTCGTTCCCCTTCCGCCGCTTTTATTATTCGACCTTCAATCCAAGCGGGCGCCAGCGCGATCTCCCGCCCGTTGTCGGCTCCGTAGCTTCGTCCTGAAGCGTGATCGCTGAACGGCGCGACGATGTAACCTCCCGCTCCCTTCACATCGATGCCGGGCCCAAGCTTCGCTTTTAACTCGCCGGTGCCGGTGATCGGTATCGACAATCGATACAGCTTGTGCCAGCCACCGCCGCCGGTCGTCTTCTCCCTTGTCGCAGGAAAAGCGTCATCACCATGCGCCTCAAGCAAATCGTGATAGGTCGCGTCGCCGGCGTTGCGCGGGTCAACGTCCACGCAAATAATGTTTCGCTCGCCGCCCATCACTTGCCCAAAATTGATGCGCGGGTCTTTCGCGTACCACATGCGCAGCCGCCGCGCGTCGAGCGTGGCGCTGTGTACGCCGTTCGGTGAGAAG
>MWWA01000326.1_pt1 | contig 12704 bp, 10 predicted proteins | sample 1047341 | NCBI WGS metagenome assembly MWWA01 (sample SAMN06349978, study PRJNA376086) | soil metagenome | isolation source: MS5-1 sample Antarctic (ecotone) soil | place: Antarctica | collected 2015-01-13
GTATAGGAATATTCATCAGCAAGTAGTTTGTTTAATGCTTCTATATCGCCAGCTTTTACCAATTCATCATGCGTCTTCCCTGAGCTCAATCTTTTGGCCAATTCTAAATAATCATGACTTGCTTTTTTTATTTCCTGTTCTGCAATTTTTAAATCTCTGGTCGGAACTAATTTTAAACCAATTTGCCTGATCATAGGTAAGTGATCTGCAACATGCTGATGACTGATACATTTTCCTTCCTTATTAAATGTAAATATGTCAATACCCGGCACCTTAATGTCTTTTCCCAATGGATCTTGTCCAAAAAAACGTATTCCCGTATGGGTGCCGGTATATGTTACTTCGCTGATTACTTTATCTCCTGCAGCAAACATGTCATTTATAGCAACTTTAAAATCAGGAACAGCATCACGTTGCCACTTTACTCCCTTTTGAAAATTTTCAATAGTAAAATTTTCACCATGTATAGCATTAGTATGATAAAAATCTGCCACTGCCTGCAGGTTGCCTTTGTTCCATACTTGTTCCCAGTATGTATGAACACTTTTTAAATTTCTTGCCTCCTCTGAAGAATTCACTGAATTTTCAGTTGATGTATTTGATACAGATGCACAGGATGTAAGCATCAGAAGTGTTACAAAAAATAGCGGAAATAAAACATTCTTTCTCATGTTATGGATTATTTTTTGGTATAGCATTTCCCTAAGATCAGTGCAACTTAGTAAATATGATAATTTTTCATGTACCCTAATGATGTGATACTATGGTAAGTTAAGGTTCAGAACATCAAATTAAATGGATGATGATAGTTTGAGTAAGAGAAAGAATTTTATTTCAGAAATATTATAGTTTTTCGAAAGAAATTTCATATGCACCGTTTTTCTATCATCGCCTGATGTTGAATAGCACAACAGGTATCAATTTATCTATAAAAAAAATCCGGCAGTATATATGCCGGACATCCCCATCAATTTTAAGGTACATCACTTATTGCTACTAATTAAATTTTTTGCATAATATAATTTTACTTTTTTTATTTCACACATTAATAAAATAAATTCCGGTAATTCCACCTGACTTTCTTTTTATGAGCCCTTTTTAAAATTTTATATAGTCATACATATATTTAGAAACAGCAATTCCCAGTTTTTGGCCGGCTGCAACAGAAGGCCGGTAATGAATACCTGCAAAGATTCTGGATTCACCTGCATATAATGCAGCATAATGAAATGAATTGAAGTCCCTTGAAGGAAGAGAAATAAAATTATACGTATCATCAGTAAAAGCATAATTATCTCCAAACACTCTTATCCCCAATACAACAGCAGCCGGAGTTGAGAAATTTGAATGCAGTATATAAAAACAAAGAGGCTGTCTCAAAAGTCCGGGACAGCTTCTTTTGATTCGGGTAGGTGATGGAATCAATTTTCATTTATGCGATTCTAAACACGTTCATTTTGCTTTTGATACTGACTCTTTTTTCTTCAGTGTCTTAAGTTTGCCAATAGGCTAATTGTTCTTTGGTTTCGAAGTCTTAATGGGGCAGTTAATCAAAAATAGCAGAGTGTATCCTACTATTCCCTTACAGGTTTTTTTTATAGCCATTAGAGCATACCCCTTTCCTTACAATCCAAACTATCTTTTTAAAAGATTCAATACTTAGGTCCAACTATCTGGATCTTGGCAATTTCGTTGCCTAAAACTTTTCCCATTTCAACAGAGATATCCTGGGCGAACCGGTAATGTATACCGGCATAAATTCTAGACGCAGCGGCCTCCAGAAGTAACTGACTAAGTGAGCTAAACTGTCGGGCGGGCAACCCCCTCCAGGTATAGATATCATCCACTACAGGTACATCACCAAACTCTCTGATTAACACCTGAATAACGGGGCCAATATTGCTAATCAATCCTGAGGGGTACTCCGGATAAGCTGGTGATGGTAAAGTTGAGTTCCAGTTTGGGTCAATGTTTTGACGGATGTAGGTAATGGGTCGAAGCAGGTTGTAGTAATATTTTGACCGGAAGGTAATAATAGGACCGTCCTTCATTCCTATTCCTGTTTTGGCATATACTTCGGCAGCCTTCCAGAGCCCTGCATCATGACGCTCCAATACGTTTGTTACAATAGAAACAAGATGGTAAGGGGCTGAGTAGCCTACCCCTGGCCCACCTGCATCGCCCCACCAACGAGCGGTTGCTATTAGCGCCGGGTTCTGACTTACCCCAATATCATACACTTCTTTTGCGGCCTGATAGAATTGGGAGGAGGGATCTGTTGAATAAGGAATGGGTATAGGGGGTGCAAGAGCTTTCAGGCTATACTTCAAGAAAGGCCTTGAGTCTCCTAAATATGCGCCAGCAATAGTGGGAGGGTTATTGGTAGGAACCCAGGCACCAGGAAAGACAGGAGGTATCCATCCAACACTCGCCATCGTAAAGTTATCGGACGTAGACCAGTTGAAGATAGCCGTGGCAATGGAACGACCAAAAGCTTGTGAACGTTGAAGAACATCCTCAGATGCCATAGAGCGGAAATAGTTGTAATTGGCAGCTTCCATCGCATCGATGCTAGTCCTATTAGCTTCGGTGAGGCCGGTAGGCCCGGTTAAAAAAAGTTTAAACATACTGGCCAGGGCCGAATTGGCAGAAGCACTCCATAAATAGTCTTTAGACTTATCAGGCTTGGGCATTGCCGGCATTTGGTAAAGTTTGGGAGAAAAACTCGATCCACCTTTGATGCCGGGCTGCACCGATTCAAACAGGCCTACGCCAATGTAAGCAAAATTTCTGTAGTTGAGGGGTGGAGGGCCAGCAGGATTAGGCAGTTGAATCTCTGCCAAAGTTTTATACCATTGATATACAAAATCAGCACTCTCCTGGGTTGATTTACGAGGAGATTTTTTTGCGTTTGATGACAAGTCTTTTGCTTCGGGCAAAAGATCTGATAAATGATCCGTTTTCTGACAACCATACAGAACACCGAAAAGCAACGGGGCAACCAACAGCTTTACATTAAAAATGTTCCTGGTGAGTAGTAGTTTCATTTTGATATATTTTAAAGTGAAAAATTGCATATTAAAGAGAATGGAATAGTTCAGGGTGAAAAGGAAGACTAGGATCACCTTTTCAGCACCATTTAATAAATTGTTTCATTACTGATCAAGCAAAAAAGGAATGGTTATAACGCATTAAGGTGATTTTAAAAATTTCATAAATAAAGTTTAAAGAGTGGGAAAATGTTTTGTTATTTAAAACTACCCATCAATAAAATAGAAGTTTTTTCAACTCGCTTTATAACGTTAGATGAAAGATATTCAGCAGGAATATTGCCTGTTTAACCATTTATCGTCGACAAACGGTAATAGGAGAAAAAAGTAATTAGTTTGTCTAATAATTGATAAAAAAAATGCCTCCGGATTGAAAAGAATTAAATTACACTAAGTGAAGATTGTAAAAGTGTGTTTTGCTGATTTATATGAATTATAATCAGGGATTATGAATTTATATGAATTCGTTTTTTCTAATCACCGGTCGCAACGATTTAAACGCCACATGTTGTTTTGCACAGCATGGTGCATTTACCTTATTGTAACTTATTTAATACCTACAAATTGGGTTCCAGGGTGGAATTTTGGGAAGCCCACACCACATATTGATGCATACGGAATTTCTCTCGCGTCACTTAGAATTATTACTGCAGCAATTTTACTTACAGTGGTACATATGGCCCTTGTGTATGGCATCATCTATTATTTTCTGCCACGGTATATTTCTAAACAGAATAAGTGGATACAAACAACAATTCTCTTAATAGTGTTTATCTGTTTTATTTCCTTTATAAATTACTTCAATTTTATTCTGTCTTTTTATTTGGATACCCGGGTGGGCTTTTTCAATTCGATGCCTGACATAAACTTTATCCTTCCCCGTTGGAGCCGCCAAATTTTGTTTAACTATCCAACCATTGTGGGATTTGCTTTAGCTATTAAACTTTTAAAAAAATGGCACCTAAAGCAACGAGAAACAGCTGAAGTAGCCCGTGAAAAGATAAGTGCTGAATTGCAATTGTTAAAAGCCCAGGTGCATCCTCATTTTCTTTTTAATACACTCAACAACATTTATTCTTTTATAATTAATGATTCACCAGCTGCACCTGTGGTGCTGAAAAAACTTTCTGCCCTTTTGCATTATTTCATATACGACTGCAGCCAGTCTTTTGTAAAACTGGAGAAAGAATTAAAGATGGTTAAGGATTATATAGACCTTGAAAAGATTCGCTATGGTGAAAATTTCAACATGAATTTTCAGATTACTGGTAGCGCTGACAACCAATTAATTGCGCCACTTTTTTTAATTCCGTTTCTGGAAAATAGTTTTAAGCATGGAGCAAGTCAAATGCTTACACATCCATGGATCAACATTAATATCACAATACATGATGAGGAACTATTTTTAAAACTTTACAATAGTCAACCCTTACCTGCCGGTGAACAAGTAATTAAAAAAGGGCTTGGATTGAAGAATGTAAAAAAAAGGTTGGCTATTCTTTATCCGGAAAACCATTCTCTCAAAATTACTAATGATATTATGAGCTTTAATGTAGAACTCAAGATTCCACTTTTTCATTCAGATGTAAGGCCTAATAAACTAATTACAGAACAACAGGTTTATGAATTGGTATAGATTTATTTTTTCAGAAAGAAAATCGGATCGTCTGCAGCGCCACTTTATTTTTTGGCTGTTGTGGGGTTTGTATTTTTCACTTAGTTATTTTCATTATCAGCAGACAGGAGTAGAAAAAGTTGAATTCGAAATGTGGAATCTGCCTTTTTTTATAAAGTCACTTGCCCTTCTTTCCATTCATGCGTCTGCCTGCTATTTTTTTATTGGCTACCTGATGCCTCATTATTTATTTGAAGCAAAATACTATGCACTAATACCAATCATTCTTCTTTTAAGTCTTTTGATAGTAATAGTAAATTACTCTCTCCACAAATCTATATTTCCTCTAGTTGACTCAGCCTTCAATCATCAGCCCATAATTATTTCTCAAAACATTTGGTGGACCAGCATCACATCTGGTTTATTAAGTGCTCCTAAAATTATATGTGCTGCCGCTGCAGTTAAATTATTAAAAAGATGGTGGCTGAAAGAAAAGGAAAAAGAAAAAATAGAAAAAGAAAAACTGTTAACTGATCTGCAATTGTTGAAAGCACAAATTCATCCTGAATTCCTTTTTTCTTCATTAAACAATATAAGCCTGCTCACAAAGAGAAAGAGTGTTGACAAGGCTTCGGCATCCTTGTTGAAATTAGCTGATATCCTGAGTTACATGCTATATGAAAGTGAGAACACCTTAGTTGCTCTGGATAAAGAATTAAAAGCAATAAAAGATTATCTGCTGCTTCAAAAAACAAAAATGGGCGATCGGCTGGAAATAGATATAGCTATTCGGGGAGACTGCAACAAAATATTTATTGTTCCATTGTTACTTTTTCCATTTGTTGAAAACAGCTTTTCATACTTTGGAAACAATAAGCTGGAGAGAATATGGATTAACCTGCAATTTTTTATAGAGAATTCTGAGCTTACAATGAAACTTATTAATGGTAAAACAGAAGACCCTTCTTTAAACACTTCAGATGTAAGCAGCCTGGCAAAAGCTATTAAACAGCTTGACTTTTTTTATCCGGGCCAGTATGATTTAAAAACTACTATTGAGCCGGAGATCATGGTTACTACACTGAAAATAAAATTGCAGGAAACAATGGAAACTGCAAACAATATTTATTTGATAAAAAAAGAACTTTATGCCCCAATCTAAAAAAATAAATTGCCTGATTATAGATGATGAACCTCCTGCAAGAGATGTAATGAAAAAATATATAACAGGAGTAGAGTTGTTGCATCTGGCCGGTGAATGTTCTAATGCTGTAGAAGCATTGTCATTTCTTCAAAATCATTCGGTCGAACTTTTGTTCCTTGATATCAATATGCCACATATCCTCGGCACCAGCTTTTTACGCACATTGAAAAATCCTCCGAAAGTAATTTTCACTACAGCTTTTCGCAAATATGCAGTAGAAGGTTTTGATCTTAATGCAGTAGACTTTTTGTTGAAGCCAATCAGCTTTGAACGTTTTCTGCAAGCTGTCAATAAAGTAATGCAGTTGGATCTTCATGTTGAAGAACATACAAATTCTACAACTGATGCTCTACCAGACCAATCTAACCCTTTTTTGTATTTCCGTGCAGACCGTAAAATGATGAAAGTGTTCCTGGATGATATATTTTATATTGAAAGTTTGAAAGACTACATTAAAGTAGTGACAATAAATAAGATTATTGTTTCCAAGCAATCAATATCTGCTCTTGAAGAGATGTTACCAAAGGAGGCATTCATCCGTGTACATCGCTCTTATATAATAGCTACAAATAAAATTGATTCTTATAATGCTGATGTTATTGAAATCAGAAAAAAAGAAATACCCATTGGTCGTATGTTCAAACATGATGTAACCAGAACATTGAATCATTCATCACTAAAAAAAGAACTATGAAATTATTTGGCGCATCGATGAATTAAAATAAGAGTGCATTCTTTTTTCATCTTATTTAGGTCTAAAAATATAATGAAAAAGCTTATACCATCTGTTTCAATCTCCTGTTTGCCGATTATTGCATGACACAAAGTTGTGTTGTATGATCATCCTTAAAAAATGAATTACTAAGGCAGTTATTTAAGGATAATTTCCAGACTTAATGTAACTCCAGCCTTCCTGTTGTTTTGAAGAAAACTCTAAATTAGCTAAGGGCACTGTTGTAGCCTGGTTTAATAACTGGGTTTTGTCTATCCCTATTCTTTTCATAGTAGCTTCACATGCCGCAAAAACTACATTGAATTTTTCATGTAATTCCTGTATCTCTTTTTCCACTGTGGTTTTATCTTTTCTTAGTATATCTAATCCAGGTCCATGACAAACAATTTCAAGCTTTGCATTTCCTGTTGTAATCATAATATTTTTAATTTGCCTTATTATTGTAGTAAAACTTGCCGTATCTGCTTTGGTAAAATCAAAGACAATTTTATGTTGTCGCTCCTGTGCCAATAATACATTGGTAAATAAAGAAGAGCATACAATAAAGAAAAATAGTTTCTTCATATCCAGAGACTTTATTTAAAGGTATGAAATCCCTTTTTTAAATATGGTAAGGTAAAAAGCTGCAACCAATTTGGCATGAGATATTTTGCTCTTGCAATCATAAACGTAAGAATGTGAAACTCAAATTGTTTACGTAAACATGCAGAAATTATTACTGAATTTTTTCTTAGTGAGATAAAAAAGTAAGATAGCAATTTATTACTTGAACTTAGAATACGAAATCTAAACCTATTTATCTGATACTGCACCTTATTAAACTGATGGCTCATCACTCTTCGTCATTAAACGATTTAATCGCTTTAAACAAAAAGCATCATCATATAAATCTTTCATCACTTATCTGGTAACTTTCCCTATTCAGCTAACGATTATATTTTTTCATCACTTCACGCAAGCGATTGTGAGGAATTGCAAATGCTTTATTTCCATTGACTCCTTCCATATCCTCCGCAGCAATTAAAGCATTGATGATTGCCTCTTCCGTAGATTCGACAGCTGCACGAAAGATGGGATCAAGATTTGATTTAGACAGTGAACGTACTGTCATTGTTTTTGTTAAGGAATCATAATCAGTCTTATTAGTGGAAAATGCTAGAAATATATCACCAGACGCACTATTGCCTATCGTTCCGGTTCGGGCCATGCCTAATGCAGCTCGTTTAGCAACCAGGTTTAATTGTGAGGCTGACAAAGGCGCATCAGTTCCAATGATGATAATAATAGAACCATCCTGCTCTTTTTCCACCGGTTCTAAATCAGTGATTTCCTTCCCCACGGGAACACCGGCAATAACCAAGTCTTCCCTTCTGCCGAAATTGGCCTGGACAATTACTCCAACTACATATTCTCCTGTGCCTATTTTAACCAATCTCGAAGAAGTTCCTGTTCCACCCTTAAACCAGTAGCATGTCATACCCGTTCCACCGCCTACATTACCTTCGGCAATGGTTCCACTTGCTGCACTGTTTATGGCGTCAAAGACATGTTCTTTTTTTACGTGATAACCGTTTATGTCATTCAAGCCGCCGTCCCAGGTTTCAGCTACTATGGGCAGACCAAACGAAAAGTCAACAGGACTTTTTGACCCAAACTTTTTATACTTCCATTCGCCGATAGCATCTCTCACAACTCCAACACTGTTCGTATTTGTGATGCCGATGGCTCCATTAGATCTGCCGTAATCATGTACGTAAGGAATGCCAGTCATCTCGCCGTCACCATTGAAAATATAGTAGCCGACATTGTAAGCACTTTGCGTTTTTCCTTTCGGCAAAACGATTGTGACGCCAGTCCGAACAGGACCTTCACCCACCTTCCACTTACCTGTTCCTTTTATCAGGGTCGAATATCCAACCTCTACACCCGGCACATCAGTTATGGAGTTGAACTTACCTGTTGTACCGTCAAATGGAATTCCTATATCTCTTGCACGCTTCTGCGCAGAAGATGATATGCAAATCAGCAAAAACATCAGGAAAATCAGAATAACTTTCATTTTTAATTGTTTAATAGAACAAGTAGTGCTTTGTAGATTTTATAAAGGAAATGCTTTAACCGCTGAATCAACTACCCTGATCATGTGATAACTACCTACAGGTCAAGTACTGAACTTTCCCGGGTGCTTCAAATGAAAGCTGGTTGCGTCCTGATATGCTTTTGCAATAGCAAGCAGATCGTCTTCGCCATATAATTTACCAACGAATGTTATTCCGGTTGGTGTGCCTTTACGGGTGAAGCCATTGGACACTGCGACAGCAGGATGGCCGGTGAGATTAGTAAGTTGAAGATTGCGAAAAGCCACTGCCGGTGTATTATCAGTACTGCTGAACGGCGCTATATAAACATCCACTTCATCAAAGATTTTTGCTGTAGCCTGCATGATCAACGTTCTTACGCGGCTTGCCGTTACCATATCCACTGCCGGTGCAGTTCTGGCCATGCGCACCAGGTTACCTATGTGATCGGGGTCCTGCCGTGTGAGCAACTTATCATCACCGCTGCGGATCAATTCATCCCAAATAGAACCAATCTCACCATACCACCCTACCATAGTTACTGCATGAATGGGATAATCAGGCAAAGCAACTGTTTTCATGTCGAACCCCAGATCACGAATTTTTTTTAATGTAGCCAAATCATTTGTCTTTTCTTCAGGCAAAGCATGCTGCTCATCAAAAGCTGCTTTCAGGAAACCGACACGTATTTGCTTCACATCTGCATTTGCATTCCAGTTAAATGGCAGATCAACCAAACTCATATCTCTGTCATCTCTGCCATGAATAGCGTCTAAAACAACTGCACAGTCCTCCACCGAACGGCACATAGGTCCAACTTTATCAAAGCTCCACGCTCCCGGCATCACTCCATAACGGCTTACTCTACCAAACGTTGGCCGCAGCGAAGTGACACCACATGTAATTGCCGGCTCAATGATAGAGCCACCCGTTTCTGTGCCGATAGCAAAAGGCACCAATCCAGCAGCAACTGCAGATGCAGGTCCGGCAGATGATCCACCGGAACCAGTTGTAATATCCCATGGATTTTTTGTTTGTCCGCCAAACCATATGTCGGCATGCGCTAATTCTCCTGTTGAAAGTTTTGCAACCAACACAGCTCCTGCTTCCTGCAATCGCTTCACCACAGTTGCATCTTCATCAATTACTCTGTCTTTGAAAATAGGTGCACCCCAGGTAGTAGGGTATTTTTTTGTGGAGAATAAATCTTTAATTCCATAGGGAATGCCATGAAGCAGCCCCCGGTAATTTCCTTTTGCTATCTCTTCATCGGCACTTGTTGCCTGTTCCATTGCCAGTTCTTCCGTGAGTGTGACTACACAATTCAATTGCGGGTCAAATCTTTTTAACCTGCCCAGGTACATGGCTGTTATTTCTACAGATCTTACCTGCTTTGTTTTGAGGAGGTAGGCAAGCTGAAAAATATTAAAGAATGCCAGCCGGTTCAGATTAGCCGGACGTTTAATACCAGAAACAGAACTTGTTTGTACTGGCAGTTTTTCTGTGCTGAATCTCATGCCCGGCAGAACAGGATTAAATTGTAAAGCCGGAGGAACACTATAGTCAATATGCAGCTTGTGAATTTGAGCATACAAATCAATATTACTATTCACCCATTCCAGCATCATTTCACGTTGTGCATCTGTAAAATGCACTCCGGAAATATTTTCTGCTGCCGCGATCATTTCTTTAGTGATCTTACCTGTTTTTTTCTCCTGTACCTGTGCCCACAACACTCCCGGAAAGAGTGTTGATGATAATCCAACAGTTGCGAACAGAGTTATGAAATTCCGGCGGTTGGTGTTTAAATTTTCTTCTGTCATAATCGCTTTTCGTTAATGCACTTTATCAAACCTATGCCCCATCAGTCGCGGATTTGAAACAGTAAAATGGCTTATATCGCCATTACCCGAATAATAGAATCGAATCCAGCCTTCACTTATCTGAGTACCAAATTCCATCACTAATTGGAATTCTCCGTCGGCTGAAGGTTCAATGATCTTATCTGCAATGGTAGGACGTTTCACCACCAGTTGATCTTTTTCATTCAGCACGAGTGTCCAGTAAAAATCCAGATGCCTGCTGTAGTATTTGCCTGTGAGTTTTTGCAGTTGTTCCCTGTTTAAGTTTGGTTTTACGGTTTGAATTTTTTCCATTATTATAGTGTCACCGTCGTAAGTGTACAAGGTTGCTTTTACTGCATAATCGGGATGCGTCTGCGAAAAAACAAACACATCCGGATACTCTGGGTCTCTGAATGTGTTTTTTTCTACAGGCACCAAATCCAGGGTATCCTCACCGCTACCACGGTATAATACCTTCAGCAGCCCTTCTTCAGCCATAAATTTTGAAAATCGCTTACGCGGCAAGTAGCTCTGATAGGTAAGCGGCACGTTCCATTTATAGGTTCCCGCAAATATTTTCAATTCTTCCGGGTTCACGTCGATGCGCTGTCGGGACAGATCGGGTTTTACAGCAACCGGTATTTTCATATTCAAAGCAGCTGATAGTACCTGCTCCATTAAATTCCATCTTGACAGAAACAGGTTGCTCCATAAGATTACTGTCAGGTTTTTTGACGGTACGTAAGCGATGTATGGGAGCTCGTTCACACCCATGTGTACAATAGCGTCTGAGTTACCAATTTTTCTAAACTTATGTCCAAATACATAATTAGTTCCGGGCATCACAGGTATAGGACGTGCATTTTGCTTCAGGCGGTCCAAGGCTGCAAAAACAAAAGACTTCGGATCTGCATGTGCAGCCGCCCACTTCTCCAGATCATTAGCTGATGTAAGTACGAAATAATTTCCTCCCGGTGATGTTTTATCCTGCATATATAGCCTGTAAGAATTCCCAACGTCAGCATTATAAACGAATGCACGGTTTCCGATCACTGCTTCTTTGTCATCATTGAGCAGGGTATTGTTCATTTTGAGTGGATTAAAGATTTTTCGCTTCATATATGCTGAGAGATTTTCTCCTGAAGTCTTCTCCAGTATAAGCCTCAACAAACCATAATCTGAATTTGAGTACATATAACCTTTTCCAGGCTCCACAGATGGCTCAGGCTGACTGTATAAAAATTGCAGAAATTGAGATTTGTCAAGCCGGTTCGCCATGCTTGCCTGGGTGAGTGCCAGTGTAGCCCATTCATCAGCAAAGCCGCTGCTGTGGTTGAGCAGATCCTGTATGGTAACAGGATCACTCCAAGCCGGCAGCTGAGGAAAGTATTTTCGCACTTTATTATCCAAATGCAGCATGCCATCTTTTTCCATTAGTGCAGCTGCAATAGAAATAAATTCTCTTCCTTCGGCATATGGCATTCGCACCAAAGCATTATGCGTGAACGGAACACTAAATTCCAGGCTTGCCATACCGTATGCTTTTTTTGCAAGTACTTTACCATCTTGCAAAACAGTAACTGCAACACCGGGAGTGTTTTTATTAAAAGATGAAAAGATGCTGTCCAGCTTTTTCTGTAATTGCAGATTTGAAGCTGATGCAGTATTCGCCTTAGCAGGCGGTGATTTTGTTTTTTGTGCTTCTGCAACTATCATTATCAATAAAAGTAAAAGCAGTAAAGATGTTTTGTATGCCATAGTAATTAATTTATTGCACCTTATCAAACCGGTGATGTTAGGCTAAACCCCCATTACAAACGATAAGAACCCTGCAACAGGAATCAGCAATTCATAATCTTTTTTTAAATGACTCTTAAAAAAATCTATTTTCTTTTTGGTTGTTGTTGTGTGCTGCAATGAATACCGCCTCCTTCCCAATTGAGAGCCATTGCGTCAATAAACACCAGCTTTCTTCCCGGAAAGTGTTGTTCAAATATTTTTCTTACCTGCTCTTCTTTTTCTTTTGACGAACCTGCTTGTGTATAAGCAGGCAAAAGAACTAGGCCGTTTGTTACAAAATAATTCAGATAACTTGAAGCGGGCACTCTCAATAAACTATCTCCATCTTTTGGAGCCTCGGCAGGAATAAAACTGCTCACACTAAGGTCAAATGTTTTTTG
>MWWA01000327.1_pt1 | contig 12674 bp, 8 predicted proteins | sample 1047341 | NCBI WGS metagenome assembly MWWA01 (sample SAMN06349978, study PRJNA376086) | soil metagenome | isolation source: MS5-1 sample Antarctic (ecotone) soil | place: Antarctica | collected 2015-01-13
AAATGTGAGTAAAGAATTGAATACTAAACCGCGTGAAGACTTTAATATGTTTGCTACTATAGCAACATTAATTTTGGTTCTATCTTTTATACTATCTACTTTTTACGTATTAATAGTGAGTGCACAATAAAGATTCATTTAAACTATAGTTAGAGCCTTGTTGAATAAACAAGGCTTTTTTTATGTTTGTTAACAATGTATTTTGCGAACATGTATCCTCATAATATAAATGCAGCTGATTTTAATGATGCCGGGCAACTGGTAGCATTGATCAATAGTGCATACAGGGGTGAAACAGCAAAGAAAGGCTGGACTTTTGAATCGGACCTTATAAGTGGATCCATACGTATAGATGCAAAAGGAATGATAGAATTAATGGAAGATCCACAGGCTATATTTTTAAAATACAATTCACCTGAACACAACATAATTGGGTGTGTTTACCTTCAAATACAGGATGATAAACTTTACCTGGGAATGCTTACCGTTTCACCGGAATTACAAGGCACCGGTATAGGAAAAAAATTATTAGATGCCGCCGAAGTTCATGCGCATAAAGTGAAAGCCAATTCTATAATTATGCGTGTAATAACATTGAGAAAAGAATTATTGGAATGGTATGAAAGACATGGTTATAAAGATTCCGGAAAAACAGAACCTTTTCCGGAAAACAGCAGGTTTGGAAAACCTTTACAAAAATTAGTCTTTAAAATACTCGAAAAAAAACTTTACCCGCCTGCTAAATAAAAAACTAAGAATTATATTTTTTTACTTCATTAGTTGTTGTTTTACTTCTTCTTCCAATAATCAAATACACAATCAAACCCCCAACAGGAAACATCAGGATAATTAATAGCCAGATAACTTTCATTGGCATGGCAAGGTCAGTCCTTTTAAATATATGGGATACACTAACAATCAAAACAATCAACCATAGAACAACAACTCCTACAATGATCCAGGTAAAACTTATATTTTCATTCATAAAATATTTTATTAGAAGAGAAGTAAATTTATGCCATGGGAACCAAACTTTCTGTAAACATAAATAAGTTTGCCACATTACGTAATAGCCGTGGTGGTAATAACCCTGATGTGGTAAAAGCAGCCATAGATGCTCAACGTTTTGGTGCAGATGGAATAACAGTTCATCCACGACCGGATGAAAGACATATCAGGTATAATGATGTAAGAGAAATAAAAAAGATAATTGTAACTGAATTTAATATAGAAGGCAACCCGCGGGAACAGAAATTTATTGACCTTGTACTAGAAGTAAAACCACAACAGGTAACACTGGTACCGGATGCACTAGGCCAACTTACATCAGACCATGGATGGAACACGTTAGAACATAAGGATTATCTCAGGAAAATAATAACGGTTTTTAAAAATGCGGGAATCAGGGTTTCCATCTTTGTTGATCCGGATCCGCAAATGATTGAAGGTGCCTATCACACAGGAACTGACAGAATTGAAATTTATACAGAAGAATATGCTCATAAGTTTACCACCGATAAAGAAACAGCAATTAAGCCTTATAAATCCGCAGCTGAGAAAGCAACAGAATTGGGTTTAGGCATTAATGCAGGGCATGATCTGGATATGAATAATCTGAAATATTTAAAACATCAAATTCCTTATATAGATGAAGTGAGTATAGGACATGCATTAATATGTGATGCGCTTTATTTGGGATTTGAAAATGCAATACAATTGTATAAAAGGCAATTAATGTAAGTATAACTATTAGCTGTTTGGTTTTAATACGATTAGCTATACCCATATTTAAATAAAGAGTCTATCCCCTTTTGAGATAGCCTCTTCTTATATATTTAATTAATTGGATTAAATTTCAGGAACCGATGCCGTTAGCATGGTTATAGATCCTGCCATTAATGTTTTGCCGATGGATTTTTGTTTTCTTTTGTAAAGATAAAAACCAACCAACACCATTGCTGTAGCACCAACTATCCTTAACCACATATAATTGTTTTGTTTTGGAGGTACGTAAGTAGGTCCTTCATCATTAAACAATGCAGGTTCAGAAACATATCTTCCTTTTTGAGGTATTCCTTTTTGCCAAAATTCCCTGGAAAGTTTATGAAGTGCCTGGCGTGCAGACTCACCATACAGCGAATGCCCATGACCGGATGCAATAATTTCAGGATTTAAGGCTTCCAGTTCTTTTACAGAACGAGTTGCTGATCCCCAATCAGGTGTAAAATATTTGGGTGGACCGCAAACTTCTTCTTTTTGTGTCATCACGGAAAATACAGACTCCTGTTTTGTTGTAATAATAGCATCGCCTGCAATTAATACTTTGTCTGCTTTTCGCCATAAACTGATATGTCCCGGTGTATGACCTGGTGTATGTATCCATTTCCAACCACTTATTTCCGAAATTGATCCATCCCCGGGTAGTTCCTGCAACCTGGTTTCTACATTTATAGGACCCGATGGATATACAAAAGCCATTGAAGCCATTAATCCGCCACCAACAGAAGAATCTGGCGGAGGATAAGAAGCCTTACCGGTTAAGTACGGCACTTCCATATGATGACAATAAACCGGCACATCCCACTCTTCAGCAAGTTGCTGCAAAGATCCCCTATGATCAAAATGTCCATGTGTCATTATAATGGCTGATGGTTTTGGACTCCCACCAAAAACTTCAGAAGCCATCTTTTTTATTTTAGTATAAGAGGATTTTAATCCTGTATCTACCAAAACCCATTTGGTAGCTTCTGCATTCTGTACTATAAAAATATTTACAAAAACATCTTTCATCCTCCAAACACCGGGAGCAACGGCAAAAACGCCATTTGCCAATTCTCTTTCTTCAGTAGCTACTGCTTTTTGTTGATCTATTGCCATATAATAATTTTAGTATGAGGACACAAATAATATACCATCGTAAACCTCATATTTGTAGATGTGCTTGACAATTTGAAGTAAACAAATACAATAAAACCTGGAAAGAAATAATTGATTTATAGAAAGTAGGGTTATTTATATTTTCCAAAATAATCTACCTCTAAAAATTATAAATAAATATCATACCTTCACCCTCAGTAGTTCCTTCCCCTTTTTCGAAAATCATTAGCCCGCACCTTTTGTTACTATTTATATACATACTATAGTTTTTAAATACTATAGTAATAAAAGCATTCCTGCTTAAACCCCACATTTAAAGTATTGAAATGCTTTAAATTAAATAACTAAGATTAGTGTAAGAATATAAAAAAAATTATGAGAAAAACTGCCTGGGCAATATTTTTTATACTGCTTTACTCCGGATTGAATCAACTACATGCACAACAATTATCCATAAGAGATTTTGTGCTTTTTGGCGGCAATAGGTTATGTCCAAATAGTCCGGGGCAAACTACACCATCCGCTCCCGGCTGTGGTGTTGTTATCGCATCCAATACTATTATAAGCAGTGGCTCCATAGGAAGTTATCACCTTATACAAACAAGCAGTGGTGTTTCTATACATGAAAATGTTTTTAGCGGAGGCACGGTTTCACTTTCTAATGAAAATAGGGTTAATGGAAAAATAACAGTGGCCAACTCGCAATCACTTATCACAAATGTTTTGCAAATAAACAATAACAGTATTTTAAATGGCGATATTGATGTGGCAGGTAATTCTGTTATTGGTAGTGGTAGTAGTGTGGCAGGCAGAGTAACACATCCTACAGGCAATACTTATTCAGGACCAGTACCTGCCGGTGGTGAGATTATAGGTACACCATCTCTTCCTGAACTTCCTGAAATGCCTAAGATAAACGAATTGCTTAAGGCTGGAACAACCAATATAACCAAAAGCAGTTCAATTGCACCGGGTACCTACAAGGATATTATATTAAAAGGTAACCAGGTGCTTACCTTTTCAGAACCCGGAGATTATACTTTTAATTCTATAAATAACTCAGGGGCGGTTAATAAATTTGTTTTTGATTTTAAAAACAGTACAAGTAGTGTTTTTAGAATTTTTATACATAACAATGCTACTATTGGTAAATCTTCTGTTGAAATAAAAAATGGTGGAAGTGCATCCCGAATATATACAGAAACCCATGGAAAAGGAAATTACGCATTTGCCATATCTAACGGAGGTTCGGATGGAAATGTAATAGCATGGCAAGGAACTGTGTGGGCGCCTTACTCAGGTATCAGTATTGGTGCGGGTTCCAGTACATCAAAAGCTATTGGTGCTTTTTGGAGTGGTACACAGGTTTTAATAAGCAGTGGTATCACACTTGAACATGAACCTTTTGAAAAACTTCAACTTCCATATTATCCTCCTACTTCAACAGGAAAAACATCAAGTATTTTGGGTTCAGAGCTTTTATCGTTATACAATAATTACGGAAATGTTTCTGACATGGCAGAAACGATGTTTATTATGACTTCAGACAATGTCCTGATAGATATAATTGCTTTAGATGGTAAACAAACTCAATTACGTGATAGTCTGAGAAAATATAATTTTACTAATGAACTTTCCAATGGTTTAAACCAGCTTACTATAACAGTTTGGTTTGCGATTAACAAACTCAATAAATTAGAAGAATGGGCATTCCTTATAGATTATGTACGGCCTCTTTATCCTGCTATAGGTAACAGTGGTTTGGTTCGTACTCAGGGCGATAGTGCTATGCGTTCAAATTTTGTTCGTAATGGTTATAATTTACAAGGTGAAGGAGTCAAAGTAGGCGTCATATCAGATAGCTATAATACTTTAGGAAATGCAGCTACAGATGTTTTAAATGGGGATCTTCCCGGAGCTCCTGATAATCCGGTAAATACAACACCCGTGCAGGTATTAGTGGAGTATCCGTTTGGCAGAAGACCTGATGAAGGACGGGCTATGTTACAAATTGTACATGATATAGCTCCCAAAGCAGCATTAGCATTTAGAACAGGTTTTATTACAGCTGGAGATATGGCTTTAGGAATAAGACAATTACATGAAGCGGGGTGTAACGTAATTGTAGATGATGTTACCATGGTTACTGAACCATTTTTTAAAGATGGTCAAATAACACAAGCTGTTGATTTTGTAGCATCTAATGGAACAGCCTATTTTACATCTGCTGGAAATTTCGGTACTAAATCGCATGAAGAAGTATTTAAGCCTGCCGCTGCTCCAACTGGATTTACTGGTCATGCGCATGATTTTGGTGGAGGAGATGTTTTTCAGAGGGTAATTTTAACTCCTGGCACTTATACTTTCGTATTGCAATGGGATGATTTATTTTATTCAAATGGCGAACTTCCAGGTGCCAGAAACGATTTTGATATTTACCTGGTTAATAATGACGGCACCCGATATGGTTTTAATCGTTTTAGTATTAATACAGATCCTTATGAATTCCTTCCTATAACAGTTACATCAACTACAGAAACGAACATATTAATAGTACGTGCATCCGGAACAACTGCAAACGTCCGTTTTAAATATGTTGTTTTTAGAGGTGATGCTAATATTACTGAATATCAAAAAGGCATGTCAACCATAGTTGCGCATGCTAATCATCCCAAAGCCTTTTCTGTTGGCGCTGCCTTGTATTTAAATACACCACCTTATGGAGTAGAGGTACCCACTATCGCTTCTTTTTCATCAAGAGGAGGTTTATTGGTAGGTGGAGTAGATAGAAAAAAACCGGATTTTGTTGCACCCAACGGAGGCAATACAACAGTTGATTTTAATGTGCCCGGTGGTAATATAGATGGAGATGATTTTCCAAATTTCTTTGGTACATCTGCCGCCGCACCACATGCTGCCGCAGCCGCAGCTTTATTGATAGAAGGAAAGAAAAAGTTTAGTGGTATAACCTTCACTCCTTCTGACCTTGGAAACCTTCTTCGTACTACAGCAATAGATATGAGCGAAACAGGTTATGATGTCAACACAGGTTATGGGTATATTCAGCCTTATAGGGCAATGCAGACTTTTGCAGCTCCTACACCTGTTCTTTATTCTTTATCTTATACTGAAGGTATTATTCCCGGAACACAAACTTTCGCTTTAACGATAAAGGGCAGTTATTTCCAGCAGAATTCCCAAATACTTTTCAGAGGTAGTCCATTAACAACTACTTACAAAAATGAAAATGAACTTACGGCAGAAATACTTCAATTTACTGGAGATCCATCCATACAGGTTAAAACAGCTTCCATATCAACCAGTGGCTTAGATGGCGGTATCTCCAATAGCCTTTATTTCTTTAATGTTCCAAAAAAGGCAGTCACTATTACGGCAGATAATAAAACAAAAAAATATGGTGAGAATCTTCCTGAATTTACAGCAATTATCAAAGTAGATGGGGTACTACTAAATAGTTCGGGATATACATTGGAGCAATTAGGTCTTAGCACATTGACATTTACTTCTACTGCAAATGATTTAAGTAAAATAGGACAATATAATATTGTTCCTGTAAGAACATTCGATGCAACTAAAAGTGATGATGCGGGATTATTAGAATTAAACAACTACATATTTACAAATGGTGTACTTACAGTAGAAGCACTTGAACTAACAATTACGCCTGTAGATAAAACAATTGTTTATGGTCAAAATATAACTGATTTTGATTTTAAATATAATTTCGGCTCAACATCAATAAAAGATGAAACAATACTTACGAATAGCTTAAAACAACTACACCAGGAGAGCATAGTTAAGAATGCTGCCATTGTTATCAATCCGGCCTACATAGTTAACCCTGCTTATATAGTTAATGGAGAATTTACCCAGGAAGCATTAGAGAATTTAAGCTTTATGACTTCCCAATCCTCTCTGGACAACTCAAGGCAGATGGCTAACCCTGCTTATATTGTCAACGGTCAGGAATTTGTTGCCAATGTACTTGATGTTTCACCACAAACAATAATATACCATAAGTATAATGATGCTATTTCAACATTGGTAAATCCGGCTTATATTGTTAATCCTGCTTATATAGTGAATCCTGCATACATTGTAAACCCAGCTTACATTGTTAATCCTGCATATATTGTAAACCCTGCTTATATTGTAAACCCTGCTTATATTGTAAACGTAACTGCAAAAACTATTGCTAACCCAGCTTATATAGTTAATGGATTAGCCTACGTTAATGGTAGTCTTGTGAATCCTGCATACATAGTTAATACACTTGTAAATCCTGCATATATTGTTAACCCCGCTTATATAGTAAATGTAAATGATGGAATTAATAATACCAGTAATACAAATACACTGGTTGTAATTGACTCCAATGATGTATACGTGGCAACAAACAGCAGTTCTACATTCAGATCTATAAATATGATAACGGGTTATGCAGCAGGTGAACACAAAGTGGTACCGGGTGCTTTGCTTAATGAAAACTTTAAAATTAAATATGGTGTTGGTAAATTAAAAGTACTTACTGCACCTCTTAAAGTAAAAGCAAATGATGTAGTAATTGAATATGGTTTGACACCCACTTTTTCATCATCAATAACTGGTTGGCAATATGATAATGGTCCGGATCAATTCCTGGAAGGATCAAAACAACCTTCTTATATTATAAAAAATTCATCGGGTATTGTTGTAACTGGCCCAGTATTCCCTGTTGGTGAGTATACTATTTCTCCTGACAATCTTCAATTAATAGCACCGGCAAGTTATAGTGTTACTTATGTTTCGGGAAAATTGAAAGTTACTAAAGCACCATTAGTTGTCAAAGCAGATGATAAAGTTATTTACCAGGGAGATGTATTACCAACATATACATCTACCATAACCGGATTTAAGCTAGAAGACACGCGGGCTACAACAATAGATCCGACTACTCCGGTATACACATTAAACCCAACTTACAGAGGAGATGCAGGAGAATATGCTATAATCCCTTCCGGCTTAAAATTGTTAGCTCCTTTTAATTATTTCGCCAGTCAATATACAAATGGAGTTTTGTATGTAAATCCAAAAGGTAAGGGTGCTAAAAAAGTAAAAACCTATCTTGATTGTGTTGAGTATTCACCGCATACATCAGGGTTAGATTACGTAGCAAATTTTGTTTATCAAAATGATAATAAAACAACTGTTTATGTTCCCATTGGGCCTGATAATGAACTGGTGACACAAGGTGTATATGATGGTGTTCAACCTGAAAGGTTTTTACCAGGCACTGGAAGATTTAAGATAAGATTTGACGGACAAAAATTAGTTTGGATACTAAGAACATTTGAAGTAAACCAAAAGTCTGCTGTAGCCAGTGAGGCAAGTTCTTCGTCCAGCCGTTGCAGTAATGTAACAACCGGAACATCAAATGATGGCAACCAATTAATGGAGGTAGCAACTCAGGAAATAAGCAGAGAACCTTTTACTATTTATCCTAATCCGGCTACAAATAAAGTTATTATAGAGGTTTATGATAAAGTGATAAGTGACCGGGATATAAGATTTTTTGATGCCAGTGGTAGGAGCTATAACTTGAAAAATGTAAAACGTTTATCAGTGGGTAGTATTAAATTAGATTTATCCGGAATTACAAGAGGTGTTTATTTTATAAGGGTAAGAGTGGGGGATAATTATAAAGTTTTCCCAGTGATTAAAAAGGAATAATTTGTATTGGATATATTCAAAAGGTTGGACCTTATAGGCTACTATTAAGTACTAACTTTTAAATAGTATTTTATGAAAAATAAAATTATTTGTTGTATTATTTTATGTATACTACACGTGCCATTTGTTTCTCAAGCTCAAAACAAATTAGTAAAAGATACAGCAACAGTAAATAAATTAATATCAAAATCTAAAGAGTTAAGTAGTACTGCTCCGGACGAGGGAATAGAATATGGTTTACAAGCTAAAGAACTCGCAGAAAAAATTTCATATTCCGATGGTGTAGCACAAGCTTATAAGTGGATAGGAATAATATATTATTTAAAAGGTAAGTACCTGGAAGCTATTAGCAATTATTCTAAATCCATGGAAGTTTTCAATTCCATGGATGACCACGCAGGTGTTGCCAACATGCTAAGTAATATTGGAGTAATACACAGCATTCAGGGCGATTATGAAAAAGCTCTTGATGTTTACCTGAAGGCATTAAAAGCAGCAGAACTTGCAGGTGACAAAGGCAGAATGGCTTCCACAATGGTAAATATTGGAGCTAATTATGCTTTAAGAAAAGAAACATACAATAAAGCTTTACAATATTATAAAGAAGCAGTACCCTTATTAGAAGAAGTAAAAGATACCAGTAGTTTAGGAACAACCTATGTTAATATTGGCGAAATCTATTCTAACACAGGGAATCAGGAGCTTTCATTAGAGTACTTAAACAAAGCAATCAATACTTTTGAAAAAATTGGTGATGATGTAAACATCCCTACTGCTTACAATGCTATAGGAAAAGAATATAAAAGAACCGGTAAATACAACCCCTCACTGCAATACCACAACCTGGCTTATACTACAGCACAAAAATCAGAAAATAAACTTTTAGTATTACAATCATTAGTGGGTTTAGGTAATACATACAATGCCATGGGTGATATTAAAACAGGCATACTTTTTTTAAAAAGAGCTCAGGATTTAGGAAATGAAATTAATGCTCTTGATGATTTAAAGGAAATATATAATGGTTTGTCTATTGCTTATGCTGATATAAAACAATACAACAATGCATTTACCTACAGGACTTTATATTCTGATATAAAAGACACTCTTTATAATATAGCTACTGATAAAAAGCTTGCAAATATGCAGTTTGATTTTGAACTGGATAAAAAAGAAAATGAAATTTCGCTGCTCACAAAAGATAGAGCACTGCAGGAGTTTGAATTAAAAAGGCAGCGTTTTGCCAAGAATACTTTTATGGCAGGATTAATTTTAATCTTTTTTATAACCTATTTTATTTTTAGAAATTATAAACAAAAAGTAAAAATAAATAAGGTTCTTGATCATCAAAAAGATCAAATTGAAAGTTTGTTATTAAATATTTTACCTCATGAAGTAGCAAAAGAATTGCAAACTAAAGGTGAGGCTACTCCCCAAAATTATGATTCAGTCTCAGTATTGTTTACTGATTTTAGAAACTTCACTCTTTATGCAGACAAACTTCCGCCAGAGCAGCTTGTACGTGAATTAAACGAATGCTTTATAGGTTTTGACGACATCATAGAAAGAAATGGATTGGAAAAAATTAAAACTGTAGGAGATGCATATATGTGTGCCGGTGGTATTCCTGTTGCAAACAATCAACATCCATTTAAAATTGTAAAAGCAGGTCTGGAAATAAAAGAATATATAGACAACCTGAATGTTTCCAGGAATGTCCAGGGATTAGAACCCTGGGATATACGTATTGGAATACATATTGGTCCAGTGGTTGCAGGTGTAGTTGGTAAAAAGAAATTTGCATACGATATCTGGGGAAGTACCGTAAATATAGCCAGCCGTATGGAAAGTAGTGGTGTACCGGGACAGGTAAATGTTTCAGCTGCCATTTATGAAATTATAAAAGAGAAATATAATTGCATTTACAGAGGTAAGATATATGCAAAGAATGTTGGTGAAGTGGATATGTACCTGATAGATGCTGAAAAAGGTGAGGAAAGAACTATTTTAAGAGAAGATAATTTTAATGAAAAAGTAACTGTAAAACAGATGCTTTAATATCTACAGAATCAACTTTATTATAATAATTAATTACAACCTAGCAATTCACATAGTTTCACTTCAAGATCTTCTGCACGAAGATTTTTAGCTACAATTTTTCCATCTGGATCAATAAGGAAATTTTGAGGAATAGACTGAACACGATATTTAACAGCTACTTCATTACTCCAAAATTGAAGATCACTTACGTTGGTCCATGTGAGGTCATCTTTTTTAATAGCATTGATCCAGGGATCTTTTTCTTTATCTAATGAAACTCCCAGAATAGTAAAATTTTTATCCTTGAACTTGTTGTATGCTTTAACAACATTTGGATTCTCTATTCTGCAGGGGCGGCACCAGCTTGCCCAAAAATCAATTAAAACATATTTTCCTTTAAAAGAAGATAAAGCCACAGGAGAACCGGCTGTATCAGCCTGTGTAAAATCCAATGCTTCAGTTCCCAATGCTCCCACTTTATTAAAAGCAATGAAATTGGCAAGGCTTTTAGACATTTCTGTATTTCTAACCTTTTCATCAAGGCTGTTAAAGTATTTTTCCATAAGCATTGGATCATCTGACAATAAAGGATTATTGTTTATTTGTGCTGTTACAAACATTACAAAAGGCGTAACATAAGAAGATCTTCTTGCCGCAACATATTTACCTACTTCATCTTTAATTTTTTTAGCTGCTACATGATACTGCGCAACCAGTTCCTCACGCTTTGTCTCGTTTTCTACATTTTGAAATTGAGAAAGAATATTATTTAGTTCAGCAAATATGGGATTGAAACTACTTTTAAAAAGTAAAAAATCTTTGTGCGATTGTGAACCTTCGATATGAATATTTTTTATATCATCTTTTTTACCATTAACTTGTACTATTGTATTTTCCAGGTATATATGTTGTGGCTCTGTATCTGCAATGGCCAACCAAAATAATCCCGGTTCTGTTAGTGTACCACTTAAAACAAACTTACCATTCTTAATTTCCGCTTGTGCAACTTCTTCGGATTCCTGGGCTGTGGTTTTTAATTTAACCACACCTGATTGTAGTCCCTGGATATTACCATTGATTGTAAATCCTGAATTTTGTGCTGATAAAAAAAGAGAAGGAAAAACTAATAGGGTAAACAGTAGCTTTTTCATACTTTATTTTGATTGATGTCTTTTTTCCAAAATTTTAATAACGTCAGTTAAAGAGCAATCCTTTGCCTGCAATAATACAATATAATGGAAAAGTAAGTCTGCTGCTTCACCCAAAAATAACTCCCTGTTAACGTCCTTTGATTCAATGATTAATTCCACCGCTTCCTCCCCAACTTTTTGGGCTATCTTATTGATTCCCTTATCATAAAGCTGCTTTACATACGATGTTTTGTCTTCACTGGTTTTGCGTAACTGAATAATATCTTCCAGGTAATATAAGAAATCTTCTTTATGATTTCTTTCACTCCAGCAGGTATCTGCACCAGTATGACAAACAACTCCTTTTGGTTCTGCTTTTATTAATAAAGTATCCTTATCGCAATCCAATAAAATTTGTTTAAGCTTTAAATGGTTCCCGCTTTCTTCACCTTTTGTCCATAAACGGTTTTTTGTACGGCTATAAAATGTAATCAACCCGGTTTCCTGTGTTTTTTTTAATGCTTCTCCATTCATAAAACCCAGCATCAATACTTTTTGTGTATTGTAATCCTGTACAATGGCCGGAACAAGTTGATCCGGATATTTTTTAAAATCTATAGTTTGAAGTGGATCAAGCATAAAGTAAAGTTAGAAGTTTGCCACGAAGAGGCGAAGTTGCAAGAAATTAAATTTGAACTACAAAGTACCAAAGGCACGAAGTATCACAAAGAATAGTTTTTAATTAGATTGAAGGCAATTTTTTCATATTACATTTTTCATATTACATTTTTCATTTCGTAACTCTCACTGCAATACCATCATCAGCTAAATAATTTTTCAATTCCGGTATTTCCATTTCTTTAAAATGAAAAACACCGGCAGCCAAAGCTGCATCAG
>MWWA01000328.1_pt1 | contig 12667 bp, 6 predicted proteins | sample 1047341 | NCBI WGS metagenome assembly MWWA01 (sample SAMN06349978, study PRJNA376086) | soil metagenome | isolation source: MS5-1 sample Antarctic (ecotone) soil | place: Antarctica | collected 2015-01-13
CAATTACACCATCACTGTCCGCAACGATCACATCGCCGGGGCGTACCAAAACGCCACCTACAGTAACCGGCTGATTTACACTTTCCAATTCGTTCCGGCCGGGGCGGATTCCCCGGCCCCTGTTCAGCGGATCAATATATACAGGTATCTTTTGTAAAATCAATTCATCAATATCTCTTACACCTCCACCCGATACGATGCCCCTGGCACCTTTGGAATACCAATCAAGTGCATTAAAGGATCCCACCGAGCCTACGTCACCATCGCCCTGGCAATCGATTACGATTACTTTTCCAGGTTTCAGGGAGTCACCAAACGTTTCCTGAGCAATTTTTGAATACCAGTTTCCTTCCCAACTTTTGTATTCATCATAAGGCATAGGATTTTTTACAACTTTATTTGTAGGAATATACCTTGCAGTAACTGCAATGCCGGAGATCCTATGACTGAAATCATTAATATCCCTCCACAAGGGGACGATACTTTGATTCATCAGCCCGGCATTCCGTAACCCAACGAAATCCATCCCATCTGAAACATCAGCAACCCGCAGCGGTTCGTACAACTTTAAGATCTGTTCATCTGATAGCTTATCTGTGAGCTGAGCATCCAAATTGTTAACTGCAAAAGCAAATAATATTAAGAGCGAACTTATTTTCATCATTTTCATATTCTTGTTTTTAAATGTTTATGTTAGAGTCAAACTAACTTTAATTAATACCAGCGAGTCAAGGGTACAACAGTCATGTATAAAAAGTCATCATCACTAAAGAAAAACTTCTAATCAACCAATTGAAATTACGATTTTACTGTTTATCAACAGTAATGCGTGGAGTCAAAACCTTGCGGGGCCTGGCCAATATTTACGTTGACGTTATTTTCCGAAAGGGAGTAAGGAATTTTAAAGTAATCATCCGTTACAACGGGCAACTTAAAACTATTCACTGTTTTACTTTGATCACTTTCAAGAGCCAGCCGTCCGTATACTCCCGGAAAATCCGATTGATATAACTGTAGACCCGCTATCCGGCTTTTTACAATTTTGTAAGGGTGCAATGGCACGAAATTGGTTTTTAATTGTCTCCAACCTGTTTAATCACCTTTAATCTACAATTATGAAAACGATATTTTATCTGTTATTAAGTTCTATGCTTTTTTTATCCTGTGAAAAAGAAAGTAATAACGTAAAAAATATTTCAGTTAGTGACGATTTTGAGTCAGGCAATGATGGATGGGTGGCAGGATTTGCAGATTACAGCACTGTCATGGATTCTGCTTCACTGAATTTTGTTTCGGGTGTCAGCAACTTACCTGCACCGCTGGATAGCACAAGGAAAGGTTTTAAAATCGGGGCTAGTAATGTCAGTGATGATCTCTTTATGTATCTCAAAAAGCAAATAACCGGCTTAACGCCCAATAAGTCATATATACTCAATTTTCAACTTGATATTGCATCTGATGCTCCATCCAATTTTGTTGGTATTGGAGGTCCTCCCGGTGAAGCTGTGGTGGTAAAGGTGGGGGCATCTTCAACAGAACCGTCCGCGATACTGGTTAATGATTTTTACGAGATGAATATTGATAAGGGCGGCAACAGCGACGGTGGCACCGTTATGACCGTCGTTGGCAATGTAGCAAACGGCTTAGACAGTATTGAGTACAAGATGATCAATCTCCAGGGCCAATTTACTGCCACCACCGATTCATCAGGAAACATCTGGCTGATAGTAGGAACTGATTCAGGGTTTGAAGGAAGAACAGTGCTTTATTATGATAAGATAGTTGTTACAGGTTCATGATGGAATATGGAATCAACACTTGTGTGAACCGGTGCTTGCGTTTACCCGCTCCTGTTATGCGCCCCGGGAACAAATATGTTAATCTTCTCTACTTACTTAACCTCAATTCTCTTTAGGGTAAAAGATTTTGGTTAATGTATTCGCATAGTGTAAGAACTTCCACATCATTCGTTACACCAATTCATTTTTTCTACATTCTTAAAATCAGGCAGGGGAAAATATATACAGCTTTTGCAAAGCTTAGTTAAAACTGAATAACTAATAGGCGTGAAGACTTAATTTGCTAGACAAAGGCAAGTGTTACTGCTTAAAGATTGAAGACGAAAATTTGACGATATGAAAACCGTGTTCTCGGATCTCAGGGCGTACAGGCGTTATGATACCTGGCGGCTTTCTTTATTCATGCGAAATAAATTAACTGAGAATGCAAGCACAATCCATCAACCGAATTTTGTTTGCAATTGTCAAACAAGCCCGTGTAGAAGTTTCTTTCCCTCCGCGGGAACTTTAAAGTGAAATCGCTCCTTTTTTAAAATTTCTTTTTTGAAATCACGAGACGTAAGCTTTTCAATGGCACAAGAATTGAGCTATACTATGCCCAAAAAAAATATTTACCCCGCACAGCAATATAAATTCACCAGGATTTGTATTGACCGGTCTCAACCGGTACGCTGTCGCTTAAAAAATGAAGTATGATCAAAAAGAATTTAGAAAAAGACAGGAAGACAAATGAAAGAACAATTTTTGGGATAACGGTTGTTGGTATTATAATTACCGTTCTTGTGATAATGATTTGAAAAATTTTGCCACACCCAACAAATAAATTGCGCTTTGGCGGGTGTTTGTCACCCGGCGTACCTATTATTGCCCACAGGTGAGTCGAATCTTAAAGATCAGGCATGCCTTCAAAAACCTCGTCAGCCATTATATAGGCGTACACTTGCATCCCGTAATTGTGTGCCTCAAGTATGAATTCTTCCAGTTCGCTGCGGTTACCGAACCAGGTAGGCGAGAACCTTTCTGATCTATATCTCCGGGGTCATAATAATCATAAGGATCGTAGCCCATTGACATGCCTTCAAGATAAGCATCCGTCGAAGTATCGCCGTATGCCTTCTTTGGCTTGATTCAAGATTATTAAAAAAACCTGCAATTTTATTTGGTTTTTCTGACAGTACCTTGCGCTAATTAACTTTTTATATACTTGGACCAAGGTGGGGGCAATACCCACCTTCCGCTTATATTATTTTTGTATTTTAAATTCTTATTTTACAAACTAAACTACCCGATCATGTATTCTGATTTCTTATTATTAAATCAAGTTAATGCAGATAGCAAAAATTAAGAAACCCAATATCTTTCTTTGCTATAGGCGGGATGATTCCATAAGTGAAACAAGTCGTCTTTGCCAGGACCTCGTGCATGAATACGGCGTGGATAACGTATTTATGGATATTGACTCACTTCCTTTGGGGCATAATTTTCCTGAATTCATTCAAAAGAAAATTATTTCCAGTTCTGTTATTTTAGTAGTGATAGGTAGGAACTGGCTTACAATTTCAAAAAATGGACTTCCTAGAATTGCTGATCCGCAGGATCATGTACGACGTGAAATCAGTTATGCGCTAAAGCATGGTAAAACAATTATTCCCATACTTGTGCAGAATGCAACCTTGCCTGATCAAAGTGATCTACCTGGCGACATAAAATTATTATCAGAACTGCAGGCTTTACAATTAAACTATGCATATTGGAATATAGACTTAAAAAAACTTAAAAAAAACTTCGCGAGTGAGCAAGGTTTTTTTTCAACGCGTCTATTTCTCTTCTGCTCGATAGTTTTGCTGGTAGGTTTTGTAATCTTTATTTCAAATTTTAATGGCGATAATTTATTTAACTATTCAACAAGGGCAAAAACTTCTCTTAATATTCATTTATATCAATTAAACTCACCAAATTATAATGCTGATATTTTAAAATTTTTTACAGAGATAATTAATATAAAAAATACGTCATTCAATTTTGCGATCCATACAAGTAGAGAAATACCTTCATCTATGGTAGATCACGAGATACTTCAAATAAATGATAGCCTACAGGAGGATTATAACAGCATCCATTCTGATACAATTCTGAAGCTAATACGCAGCATTCATCCTTTAGAAAACAACGTGAAACAAGAGGTGGTGATAGGATTAATTCCTTATTCCCTACACACTACCTATACTATGAATTTGTTTTCAGCAGCTTCAAACCGTTACATTATTATTTCAACTTCTGATTGGAACACTAAAGCATTTCAACCCTCAAGTGTATACAAGTATATTATTCATCAGGCTGTCAAATCAAGCTTAGTATCTTCTGCTCTTAACAAAAACAAACTATTAACGTATCATAATACCGATGTTACCGTAGGTTGTTTATTTGATTATCACTATGAAAAGACAGGAATCAAAAACTCTCTAACAAATGGGATAATTTGTAAAGAACATCAACAAATAATAAAAGAGATTTATGGAGAACAACTCTTAAAGGATTTTGAATTTATAGTTCAATTCAAGTGGTTAGACGATGATGCTAAGAAAAAACTGAAGGAAGGTTACAATTATATTATTTAAAATGTCCATGACGGATTTTAAAACTAAGTTGGAGCTAGGGATAGCTAATTGTGGTTTCTCGTATTTTAAAAGTTCCCTCCGATAGCGCAGGTATGCAGTTTAGCCTTGGCCGGGCGTACTTGTGCTGAATATTAATATAAGGCAACTAATCCCTTTATCCCGCACAAGCATGGCTAACGCTTAAGGCTATGCTACAAAGCTTGAGCTAATGAACATTTTATATGCTTGGACGAAAGAGGGGACAGTGAAAGCGATTGTTAATGATGACATGCCTATCAATGTTTACAAAATCATTTCTGACGAGCCATTTAAAACTTTCACCGAGGATGATTCTCATTTTATTATTTCTCTCAGGGTCGAAAGATGAAGCAGGCTCAGAATTCCTACGGAGGCAATTTCAGTTCGACTAATTCCTGATCGCCAACCCTATGCCGTTCAATTCCCATTCTTAGCCGGTTCCCATATTGAACGCAACTCTTAACCACTTAAAAGTTTAAAAATTAGTTCCTTATCAAGCAGCATAATCAATCACCGCAATTGTCTAAATAATTACTTCGGGTTTTGGATCACCCATGTGTTAAGCCCCCAATATGAAAGTTGTAATTTTTATTGTCATTCAACTAACGGTTGCAAGTATTTTACATGCTCAAAGTCTTTATTGTACTACACTTAAAGGAGGCCAAAATGGAGGCGGCACTATTTGTAAACTTGATAAAGGAAAACTTTCGGCAGCCTTTAATTTCGACACTCCTGACGGATGCCGGCCCAGGGGAAAGTTTTTAGAAGCCTCTGACGGCAAACTTTATGGCATGACTTCAAAAGGTGGCAGTTTCGATATGGGCACAATTTTTACCTACGATCCTCAGTCAGGGGAATACCATAGATTAATGGATTTCGACAGTATCAACGGCAGTTATCCGCGTGGCAGCCTCATACAGGCAAGTGATGGTAAGTTATACGGAACTACTTCAAGTGGTGGAAGCGAAGATGCGGGGGTTATTTTTTCTTACGATATAAGCTCAGGGTTTTATGTAAGGTTAAAAGATTTTCCTGATTCTTTGGCCGGCGCTATCGGCGAATTGCTGGAGGGCGCTAACGGCGACTTATACGGTGTTACCTCGTCTATACATTATGACGGGGAAGACGGTATCTTCTCGTTCAATATTGTCAGTAATACACTCACTTCATTATTTATGTTTTATGACAGCAGCGGTACCTCCGTTACCGGCGGATTGGTGCTGGCGAAGGACGGGAAATTATATGGAACAACACAGTTTAGCGGGAAACACGGTCATGGGACTGTCTATTCATTTGACCCGGTAAGCAAAATATTTACGAAACACTACGATTTTGCAGACAGTACCGGCGAGTATCCTGAAGGGCGCCTTACAATGGCCAACAACGGTCTCTTGTACGGAGTAACCTCTCATGGCGGGCTCAATGGCCAGGGTGTCTTGTATTCCTTCGATCCTGCAACCAGTCACTATAAAACACTGCTGGATTTTGCAGACTCATTTGCGAGTCATCCCCAGGGCACTCTTTTATTGGCAAAAGACGGAAAACTTTATGGGGTCACCCAGGGAAGTTCTAACATCTCCGGTAATTTATTTTCCTATAATCCTTCTGATCACGAGTACGCCACCGTAAACCAATTGCCCGTTTTAGGATGGTTGTATGATGGTATAACTCAAACACGAAGTGGCGACTTCTACGGTTTGTCTTATGGAAATAATTTCCAAAACCTCGGCAGCATTTATTCGTTCAATTATACAACTTCTTCGGTTAAGAAAATAAGAGACTTTGGTATTAACGAGGGAGGCTACAGTCCGCGGGGAACATTGGAAAAAGATGAACACGGTAAATTATATGGAATAACCAGGTATGGCGGGAAGTACGGCAAGGGAGTCATATTCACTTTTGATCCTGTCAATTCCATCTACTCAAAACTCTCCGACCTTGATAACTCCTCCCTGAACTTTGATGTACCCAAACTCAAATTAACAATAGCTGGAACTCTCTACACTGCAATGCATGCGGGCAGGAATCGAGACTTAATATATTCTTTGGAACCCGGTACAGCCCAGTTGAAATCACTACACAAGTTGCCGGAATATAAGGGGGGGGATGTGAGCACTATCTTGCAGGCATCGGACGGTAAATTATACGGAGTATGGAAATATTTGTTCTCTCGGGGAGGACACACACTCTTCTCGTATGACCCAGGGAACGGAATGTATAATGATATCGGGAGATTAAAAGAATCTCATCCTTCCTACGACGCCAGCGATCTGTTACAAGCCACAGACGGTAATCTATATGGAATTCTGGGAAGTAACAGCTACCCCTGCGATGGCAGTTTCTTTTCTTACAACCCATTAACGGCAAAATTCAAAACCCTAAAAGAATTTGCATTTGCGTATAGCCTTGCCGGTGGAGATAAGTGCGAAGCTCCTTATGGGTTTTTAAGCCAGGGGAGTGATGGAAAACTCTATGGACTGGTAAAAAATTATCCGGCAAATTATTTTTTTAGTTATGATATCGGCAACGACACCTTTAACATCCTTGCACAAATGTCAATAGAGCATGCAATACCGGATAGCCGGATGACGTCAGGTGCAGATGGAAAGTTTTATGGAATATGGAAAGAATACCATGAACCCATTTGCATTTTACCTGGCGAGTATAATGAGCCAGGTGGTATTTATTCTTACGATCCGCTATCAAATAAATTTGAAAGGCTGCAGGATTTTGACAGGGCCACCGGATTTTTCCCGATTGAGACACATTTTGTAGAAGCGCCTTCGGCAGTGAATGTATTCACGATGAAAATACTGCCTATCTATTAAGTAGTGACTAAATCTTCCAAAAATTCACTGGCCGGATCAACACTTGTAATCAGCAGGCAATCCCTTGCTCTTGTACACGCCACGTAGAGCAAATGCCTTTCAGTATTATATACTTCTTCCAGTTCACCACTGTCCGTTAGTGCTTCAATTCTTTCCTGTGATGGTATTACTTCATCATCACATGCCATTACGGCGACAGATTTAAATTCCAAACCCTTGGCAAAATGCATAGTACTAATAGAAACTTTTTCTGAAATAACATCTACTTTATCGTTAAGTACTGTGAATAAAACATTGGCATGTTTCAGTGCCATTTCTGCCCTGTCAATTTCATTATCTGATCTTGCAAAAACACCAATTTCATGCAAGGCTATTCCCTGGCTTATTTGTTCATTAATCCAATCACCTACAAACTTTGCTTCTGCTTCTATTGTTTCGAATGTTCTGATTTTGGGATCAGGGCCGTTGAATACTGAAACAGTTTTACTCCTATCTTCGATATTGCCATCTACGTCTGATACTTCATTGCCAAGCAAACGATCTGCCTGCCCTCTTATCTGGTGAGATGTTCTGTAGTTTACATGTAATGATCTTGCTCTGCCTCTTATGTCTATTCCGACGGACTTCCATGAAAATGCCTGTTGAAAGATGCGTTGACCTAAATCACCTGCAAAAAACAGTGCATTGTTATTTTTCTGATCGATAGCATTCAGAAAACGTAATTGGGCAACACCTATATCCTGTGCTTCATCAACCACCGCAAAATCGTAAGGAAATATTTTCTGTTCTGCGAGCCTCGTAAATAAATAATTATAAGTTATCAGATTATTGTCCAGTAAGTGCTGATTTATCTTTTCAAATATTGACCAAAGAATAATTCTTTGCTGTTCGGGTAGTCTTGTTTTTCTACCTATACGTTTCACATCCCGATACTCTTCCCAGGAAGTTAATTGCCAGGTATCAACTACTTGTTCCCATTCAGACAATAAAAATTGATAGGAAAACTTTTGGTCAGATATAGTTTTAGCATGCTGCTGTATTAAAGCCAAAAGTTCATTTCGTGTAACCAAGTTTGGTTTGCCAATGTTGACCTTATATAATTTGAGCCCAAGTTCATTGATCGGCATTATATCAATTTGCTCAACAAGCCTTGGTTGGTTACTGACCAACCTTCGCATTTTTACTTTTAAAGCGTTGGAAAGTATGGATGAGAAGGTTGTTAACAACACTCTTTTATCAGGATTAGTTTTTGCAAGAAAAACAGCTCTGTGCAAAGCAACAATAGTTTTACCGGTACCAGCCGACCCTGAAATCCTTGCTGGTCCATTATAACTACGCTCCACCCATTGACGTTGTGCCGGATGTAAAAATATAGCCCATTTATCCCAGGGAAAATCCAGTGCCCTTTCCAATTCCTCGACATCGCTCATCGTACGGAAGCGTCGCAGTGCATCAGGATGTTTAAAAGGGTCTTCAATTTGAATTACCGGTTGAACAACCACAGGCTTTCCACCAGTAGCTATTTCCAATAATGCTTCTCCGGCTTCGGAAGGAAGATAATCCGCTAATGTTAATAGGCTTTCCTCTGTTGCTTCTTTTACATCTTTCAGCCATTCAACAGGAACGCCGTAAGAAAGTAGAACATCATCATCTACATCTTCAAAAAGCAATGCTGCCTTTTCAATTTTAGTTTCCTGAATATATACAGGAACAAATATTTCCTGTACAGTTTCTCTGATTTCAACTAATTGTGCTGCACCGGTTTTAGGATGAACCTCAAACTTTCTTCGTTGGGCCCAATCATAAGCTTTATCATGATGGTCCACATAGCAAAGAAGCAGACTGTTTTCATTTTTATGAACAATAAGCCGAATGTCTTTATTTACACGTACAGACCAAAAGTTTTTATCTCTTGCTTTGTCAAGCTTATGAAAACTAAAACCGGGATTTGCAGGATTCATTTGTAAATCAAAGGCAGTAGTCTTAACCGCTTTTTGTTCGTCGCTTGTTAAGTGTGCAAGACTATCCGTAAACGTGTCAGCTATTCTAAATTCCATTAATTGACTTTGAAAACTTTCATTACTTCATCACCCAAATGATTAATCACCTTCACCGCTATTCGACCAGACTTTGGTTTAGGAAATGGTCTTGAAGTATCGCTATGTAAACTCTCCCATGCTTCTTCATTGATTTCTGCTTTCAGGCTTTTTTTTAAAGATCCATACGGATCATTCGCTCCAAGAAAATAAGCATGGCGTACAAAGAAACTTTCTTCATTATAATCTGTATCAATAAACCAACAGGCAATACCTTCGGCACCATCGCTTCTTACTTCACCGGTGGTTGGGTGAAATACATCAACACCGTTTATCTTGATTTGAATTTTATTATCGGCTGCATCAAGCACTTCGATGTCCGGCTCACCAAAAATTACAAACAGGTTTCCTTTGCCGGTGTTCTTTAAATCATCTGCCATGTGCAGGTCCGCATTCATCCTTGCTTTCAGCACGTTTATTCTGCCGAGCTTGCTGAACTCTGTAGTGTGTGCTTCATAACTGAAAGCGCAGGAAACCAATACATCAAAGTTTGCATCTGCTGCTTCTCTTGCTGCTTCTACCAAATCAATGCGTTGCACAGTACCGAATTCAGGACCAATAAAAATGGCTGCCTTCTTTTCTATATCGCCTTCCATATACCTGCCATCAGCACAGATCATGGTGCCGGGCCACGGAACAAGGGAACCGAAATTGATTTTATCCTCTTTATGTGCTTGTTGTACACCGGCGGTTTTCAGGTTTTCAATAATCATCTCGGCGAAGCTTTTATAATCTTCACCGTTGTTTTGTTTGTAAGGGTCTATCAGTTCATCATTTTCATCAACGATTAAAGCTCGGTGTGGTGAAATGCTTTCTACGGTAAACGGACCGGCAACACGTACCTTCTTTTTGTCTTCATAAGGTTTATCGTACAAATATTCGTATTCTGCTTTGGCAGCGATGGATGCATCTATTTCTTTTTGCCGGGCAATACGTGCCTGCCACCATTTTGCGTGAAGAGCCTTTACTTCATCGCTCCATTTTTCATCTGCTTCTCTTGGTATTTCCCATTCTTCCCATTTCTTGTTTAATGTTGTGTTTAAATCTTCTCTTACCGGTTCTAATATTTGCTGCCATTTATCCCACAACACATCTATCTCTGCATTATTAGAAATTGATTTTAAAGTAACGTGCGGCACTCTTTCATATACAAAACCATGACGGATGTTATTATTGGTTGGCATAATGGATGGTGCTGTTCTTGTTATCTCTGCTTCTTTTAATTGCCCTTCTTTTGAATTTGCAAGTAAATAGTATGGATATCTTGCGCCCATTATTCTTGCTCTTGCTAATGCCAGAGAAACTCGTGACGTATCAATTGTGATCCAACGGCGTCCCCATTGTTCTGCAACTGTTGCCGTTGTACCAGAACCGCAGGTTGGATCCAAAACCAAATCACCGGGGTCTGTAGCCATAAGAAGGCAACGCTGAATAATCTTGTCGTCGGTTTGCACAACGTAGACTTTATTTAGGGCGCTTCCCGTCCCTGTGTCAGTCCAAGTATTTGTCAATGGGAATGCAGTCCAATCATTCAAAAGTCTTTGATAGCTCAGGGAAGATGATGATGAATAAAGTCTGTCAGCCTTTCCAGCCCTAATTAAGCTATCCTTAGGCATTCCCCACCAACGTGACTTACTATTAAAACTTTGGCCCTGAAAATCTATATCGTATTTTGAACCTGGTCCAGGTTTCGTTAAATCACCAAATCGCAAAACATTATATTCTGTTGATATTAATTCTGGTTTTGCAATTTCATCTTTAGTAAGCCTTCTAATTATTCCATCTGGCCCTTTTAAAAATTGATAAGCTGACGCACCTTCTCCATCTAATGCTTTCTCTCGAAAAAGCTGACGGTATTTGAAGTGAGTAATGCTTTTCGCGTAAACTAAGATATAATCTGTTTGTCGTGGTAATGTGACGCTACCTAGTCCCGAAGACTTTACTACAATTATTTGGCTTACAAAATTTTCATCGCCGAATATTTCATCCAACACTGCTCTTAAACGATGTACATTTTCATCACCAATCTGAACAAAAATGCTGCCGCTATCTTTTAATAAATCTCTTGCAACTGTAAGCCTGTCCCGTAAATATGTGAGATAAGAATGAATACCATCTTTCCAGGTATCTCTGAATGCTTTTACCTGTTCCGGTTCACGGGTTATATGGTCAATCTTTCCGTCTTTTACATCCCTGCTCGTTGTACTCCATTGAAAATTGCTGTTGAATTTTATACCATAAGGCGGATCAAAATAAATACACTGCACCTGTCCACGCAAACCTTCTCTTTCAGCCAGGCTTGCCATTACCTGTAACGAGTCGCCTAAAATCATGCGGTTGCTCCAATTCTGGTCGTGCTGGTAAAATTCTGTTTTGTCTGCATCTTTGGGCAAGCCATTAAAATCAGCAAACAGATCAGCCATTATTTTACCGCTGGCATAATCCTGTTCTTTACTTTGGCGCATCAGTTCATCAATCAACACTTTGGGGTGTACCTTTTCCTGTATGTATAATGGCGGGGCCTGCACCACCAAATCGCTCCAGTCTGCTACATCTTTGCCACGCCAAACCAGTTGCGGGTCAAGGTCTTTATTTCTTCTTTCATAGCCCACTTTTATATATACCTCATCATCTTCCTGCACCATGCTCTGGTACTCGGCAGTAGGGATATTTTTACGGGTAGCTTCATCGTGTTTTATTGCTTCAATGGTTTTGTCAACTGCCTTTTTTGCTTTGCTCATACAGATTCTTTCTCTTTAGTATTTGTTAGTGCGGTTTCAATCATTTCATTTACTGCCTGTGCAATCTTTTCAGCCAGTTCATTTGCCATCGCATAAGGGTCTCTGAATTCTGCAAATGCCCAGCGCCCATGCAAACCGGAATTGTTTACACCGGGCACCCAATAGTTTTCAATGGTGGCTTTTTTGTCTTTCGCATCTTCACCGCGGTAACCTTTTATCTCAACAATTAAATGCAACAAATCATCATCGCCTTTACCGTCATCTACCAATACAATAAAATCAGGAATGTAGGTTCTCGCGTCTGAACCATGCAGGTAAGGTACTTCCAGCCCAAGGTTATGATTTTTTACATAAGCTTTTACCAGCGGATGTTTTTCTACCACACGGCAAAACTCCCCTTCCCAATCACTATCTAAAATCACCCAGTTTATGTGTGATCTTTCAGCATCTGTTTCCCAGCGGTCAGTTTTTGAAGTGGTAAATTTTACATGCATGGTAGAACCAACCGGATTGTAAGGGTCATGCAAAATTTTAATGGGGCGTTTATCAACAAAAGATCTTGTAATA
>MWWA01000329.1_pt1 | contig 12641 bp, 9 predicted proteins | sample 1047341 | NCBI WGS metagenome assembly MWWA01 (sample SAMN06349978, study PRJNA376086) | soil metagenome | isolation source: MS5-1 sample Antarctic (ecotone) soil | place: Antarctica | collected 2015-01-13
GGCGAAAGTCAGCGTGCCACCGGGCGGGCCGGAAGTGAGGTCTCCCACGCTGATCAGCGCCAGATTGGTCGGACCTCCTTCGCCGATCACGATCGTCGGATCACCGGTTAACTGAAGAGCATCGAATTTGAAGGCGGCGATGGGGGTGAGCTCGTTCGCTCCGTCGGAGTCGAAACCGATCAACTGATCGAAGGCCGAGGTGGAACCGAAATACCAGAGGGAAGCAGGGCCATCGATCTCCGGACCGCGATAGATTGTCCCGCGATCAGTTCTGCCGTTGGTCGTAATCGTCGGGTCGGTTTCGATCACCGTTCCGCTCTTGATTTCGTAGGGCGTGGAGGAGGCAATCACCGGAGGCGTGCCGAACTTTTGTGGCGTCGGGGTGATCGTCGGTGTCGGTGTAATCGTCGGTGTCGGTGTAATCGTCGGCGTTGGCGTAACCGTCGGCGTCGGCGTGGCGGTCGCACTCGGCGTCGGCGTGGCAGAGGGCGCGGCGGTCGGCGTTGGCGACTCGCCCGGGCGTCGAGTCTCATTGGCGTTGGCCTGATCGAGCACGTCGCTATTGGTGGGATCGAGCAGCGACACCGCCGTCCCGCCGCCAAAGATGACGAGGTTGGTATCAACCAGGGTGCCCTGCGTTTTCTGCGCCAGCTGCGCGCTGCTCGCGCGGGCAATCAGATCGCCGCTCGGGAGCGGGCCGAAACCGTTGATCAAGAGCGAGGTCTTCAAGAGGCGATCGAGATCGACATCCACCGGCTCGGGCAGCCCTTCGCCATTGGGATTTACGATCAGCATTTGACCGGCGTGGAGGAGGACTGAATCGCCCGCGCGCTTGTTGCGAAAAATCCGCGCGACTCCTTCGAGCATCACAAACTTGCAATAGGCGTCGGGATGATACTCGAGCAACATCGTCGTGCCAGTGATGGCGGCGGTGATCGCGGCGGTGTTGATTTGCGCGCCGCCGGCGTCTTTCGGCACCCGCAGGAGCATGGCGCCGCCGCCGAGTTCGAGGTTGCGGGTTCCTTCGTTGAAACTGAAAATCGTGTTCGCTCCCAGCCGCGCCAGGGTCTGGTCGGTAAATATAAGCTCCGCGCGCGATTCCACCCCGGTCCGGACCGCGGTGTCCTCGCGCACCGGATCGCTCACGGCCGCCGGGCGCGGCGCCGCGGCCTTGGGCAGCAGCTTCACGTCTTTAATCACCTGCGTGACGCGGGCTTCCCGAAGCTTGGCTGCGCTCGCAGTCCCCCACGGAAGACTGGCCAGGGCAAGGATTAAGCCGAGGAACGGAAGGGCAAATGGAAACCTGATCGGAGATGGGCGTGACTGGAGGCTCGAATTCATGCTGTCGTTTAACAGGGTCCGCGTAAAATGGTCAAGCCTGCTGTGTGATGCCTTCCGCGCACTTTGGAGGAACATCCGATCAGACGCCGAGTTTCGTAGTTTCCCGGGATGTTTCCATTACCCAGTCCAACCTTCCCGCCGGATTCCGAAACGTTGCGCGCCGCGCTCGAGGAGAGCCTCGGCCGCGTCGTTAGGCCAGCCGGGCCGATGGTGACGGTGGAAGACGCCGGTTATCCGAAACTGGCCGCCCTCCGCATCTCGCTCGATGGCGCGAATGCCGGCGAACGCCCGCCGCCCCGTCCGCAGCCACCGGTGGGTCCGGTCGAGCCCGGCTTGCAGGTGGAAAATTTCATGGTCACCGGCCGGCCGATCCTAATCCAGCGGGCGCGGGTGGAACTCGCTTGCACGGCGCGCGATGTGCGCCTCGGCCAGGGGCGCGACCGGGATGGAAACCTGCTCCTGCTTTTGCAGGAGGCGGCCGAGGGAAACGTCGAAGTCGCCGTCGCGCTGAGCGATCTCGAGGCGCTCGTCCTCGCTGGCGCAAAGTCCGAGGCGGCGAAACAAGGCGTCACGGTCGAGAGCGTGCAGATCGAACTCCAAGCCCGGACCGAGCGCGCCCTCGACGTCGTCGTGCAGGTACGGGCGAAGAAACTTTTTCTCACGGCCGCGGTCCGGATCGGCGGGAGCGTGGCCATCGATGAGCAATTGATCGCCCGTCTTTCGGGACTGGAATGCGCCGGCGACGGAACGCTTGGAACTCTCGCCTGCGGTTTCATCGCGCCGCACCTGCAGCGTTTTAACGGGCGGGAGTTTTCCCTCATGGCGCTGCCGCTCGGCGAAGTGAAACTGCGCGATGTGAAGATTGCGGCCGGACGCGAGCTGCGGGTGACGGCGGAGTTTGGCCGCGCCGTCTAACCTGGAGGGAAGCGCTTTGTCGCTTCCGCGAACGTCGAGTGAGCGTTTCTTGCCATTCCACGCCCACCTTTCCGGCATCGACAAAGCGATGCCCTCCAAGCCACAAAAGAGCGGCACACTTGACAAAACGCGCCGCTCTTCTGGCATCCTGCCGCTGTTTGAGTTGAATCCTCCCGTTAATTTGGAGCCCGCAAGATGAACGCGAAGACAAATTTGAATTCCTCGCCGCCCGCCGCATGGCGGATTCTTATCAGCCTCGCGCTGGCGCGCCTGGTCCTGCATTGCTCGACCAACTGGCAGTACGGATTCCATCGGGACGAGCTTGGGCTGCTCGACGATGCGCGCTTTCTCGACTGGGGTTACGTCTCCTATCCGCCGTTCACGGTCTTCATCGCGCGGCTCGCGCTCATCCTCTTTGGGCCGTCGCTCGTCGGGGTGCGCTTCGTTGCCGTGCTCGCGCAAAGCATCGCAATGGTTTTCACCGGTCTGATGGCGCGCGAGTTGGGCGGGCGGAAATGGGCGCAGGCGATCGCGGCCCTGGCCGCGGCGGTTTCGCCGATGTCGGTTTGCATGGGCACGATGCTGCAATATATCGCGCTCGATTATCTCTGGTGGGTCCTGGCGGCTTACGGCGTGATCCGGCTCCTGCGCACGGAAAATCCGCGCTGGTGGCTCTGGATCGGCGCGATCCTCGGCCTCGGGATGATGACGAAATACACCATGATTTTTTTCATCGCGGGCATTGTCGCCGGGGTCGTGTTGACGCCGGCGCGACGCTACCTGAGAAGCCCGTGGCTCTGGGCGGGCGCCGCGCTCTCTGTCGCGATCTTCCTGCCCAATCTCATCTGGCAGATGCGACACGATTTCGTTTCGCTCACTTTTCTGCAGCACATTCACGAGCGCGACGTCGAGATCGGGCGCACCGGCGGCTATTTCGTGCAGCAACTTTTTGTGAGCGCGAATCTTTTCACTCTGCCGCTCTGGGTGGCGGGGCTCTGGTTTTACTTCGTTCTGCCGGCAGGCCCGGTGGAGCGAGACTCTGTCGAGCGGGGGGAAGAACGTCGCCGACAGACGCCGCACCAACCCCCAGGCTCGACGGAGTCTCGCCCTACCAGCGGAAGCGACCGGCGCTATCGCGCGCTGGGCTGGATGTTCCTCGTCCCGCTGCTGTTGTTTTTCTTCGCCGAAGGGCGCTTCTACTACATGGCGCCGGCTTACCCGATGCTCTTCGCGGCGGGCGCGGTGCTCTGGGAACAATGGCTCGCGCGGCGAGGGGCCACCGGGGCGCGGGTTGGGCGCGGCGCGACCTGGACGGCGCTCGGCGCCGGCGCCGCCTTCAGCGCGATCACGATGCTGCCGCTCGCGCCGATCAATTCCGCGGGCTGGCGCCTAACGAGCAAGATGCACGATAATTTCACCGAGCAAATCGGCTGGCCGGAGCTGGCCGCGACTGTGGCTGGCATCTACGACGCACTGCCGGAGACGGAGAGGAAGCAGACTGCGATCCTCGCCGGGAACTACGGCGAAGCGGGCGGAATCAATCTCTACGGCCGGGCGCACGGATTGCCGGAGGTGATTTCCGGGATCAACACCTATTGGTGGCGCGGTTACGGCCCGGAGCCGCCAGAGGTCGTGATCCTGGTCGGCTTTTCGCGCGCCTCGGCGGAGCGCTTCGCCGACCAGGTAGAACTAGCCGGGCAGGTCACAAACCTTCATGGCGTGCGCAACGAGGAAACGAAGGATCATCCCGACATTTTCGTTTGCCGCGGTTTCAAAAAATCATGGCCGGAATTCTGGCGGAGTTTCCAGCGTTTTGGCTGAGAAAAAAAATGCAGCGCCGCCAGAAGATGAGAATAATTAGAGGCGGCCGCCGGAACCCCGAGATGATGCCGCTGCCTAACGACTATGTTGATTAAGATTGGATACGATATTGAGTTTGAGCTGGGCGGGCCGACCCCGATGGTCCTGATGCTTTTCGTGCATCCTTCGCGCCAGGGCGATCTGCGCCAGGCGGAAGAGTTGGAGGTCGAACCCGAGGTGCCGGTTTCCTATTACACCGATCTTTTCGGCAACCGCTGCGCGCGTCTGCTCGCGCCCGCCGGCAACATTCGCCTCGCGCTCGAGACCGTGATCGAAGACAGCGGCGAACCGGATCCTCAGTCGCCGGACGCGGTCCAGCATAACATCGAGGACCTGCCGGACGAGGCGCTCGCCTTCCTCATGCCGAGCCGTTACTGCGAAGTGGACAAACTTTCCAACATCGCCTGGAAACTTTTCGGTCAAACCAAGCCGGGCTGGCCACGGGTGCAGGCCATCTGCACTTGGGTCCACAACCATATCCACTTCGATTACCAAAAGGCCAATCCCTCCAAATCTGCCTTCGACGTTTACAACGAGAAGGAAGGCGTTTGCCGCGATTTCAGCCATCTCGCACTCACCTTCTGCCGCTGCATGAACATCCCGGCGCGTTACGTCACCGGCTACATGGGCGACATCGGCGTGCCGGTTGTCCTGCCGATGGATTTCAGCGGCTGGTTCGAGGTCTATCTGGGCGATCGCTGGCACACCTTCGACGCCCGCCACAACATCCCGCGCATCGGCCGCGTCGTCATGGCCGTGGGACGCGACGCCGCGGACGTTGCCCTCACGACCAACTTCGGTTGCGCGACCCTGAAGAAGTTCTTCATCATCAGCGACGAAATCGTCGACGTCCCGGCCGGCGCGGCCTAAAGACCGCTGCTTACTGTTTGCTTAGCCGGCGGAAGAGCCAGGCGCCGATGACGATGAAAAGGACGTTGGGAAACCAGACGAGCAGCTCGGGATGGATGCTGGCGTTGGCCCGCATCGTATCGGCGATGATGATGAAAAGAAAATAAAAGATCGCCACGATCAGCCCAGTGGCGAAACCGACCGAGGTCTCGCGCCGATGGGTGGTGATGCCTAACGGCACCCCGATGAGGGCAAACGCGATGCAGGAGAAGGGAAAGGAAAAGCGCTTGTTAATCTCCGTCTTGGTCGCGCTCTGGTCGCGCTGCGCGCCGGACTTGAGCTGCTCCATTAACTGCGAGAGCGACAGGGCGGACCGGCTCGGGCGCTTTTTCTCCCGCTCATAAAGTTCCTCGAGGCCGATCGGGAGCGTCCCTTCGGCCAGGCTGATCCCGTCCTTGATCTTTCGCAGATCGAAGGGATCCTTCGCGTCGCGTTCCTGGTAGCGCGCGTCATAGAGATGGAGCAGGAGCCGTTTGTTAGGCAAATCGGTCTCCAGCTTTCCGGTCCGGGCATGCGTCACCCGGACGGGGAGATCGTGGTCGTCCATCTGGAAGACGAGGATGTTTCCCAGCTTGTTGCCCTCTTTTTTGCCTACGTAAATCTTCCGGCCCGGGAACTGGTCGATCACCTGATCGCCGCCGAAGAGCGCGATCGGGTTCTTGGTCGCGAGATCGAAGATGCTGCTGCGCAGTTTCTCCTGGGCGGCGGGCGCGACGCTGACGTTGAGCCAGAGACAAATCGCGGTGCTGATGAGGGCGATGAAGGCGAGCGGCAGGCAGATGCGCGTCACGCTCACGCCGTTGGAGCGGAGCGCGATCAATTCGTTATCGGCCGAGAGCCGGCCAAAGACGAGGAGGATGGCGGTGAGCAGGCCCCATGGGATGGTGAAGATGAGAGAAAAAGGCAGGACGTAGGCGATGAAAGTAAGGAGAAACTCGATCGGCACATCGTGATTCACGAGCAGCGGGAGGAGCTTGCGGAAGATATTGCCCACCACCAGGACAAGGCTCAGGACCGCGATCGCGAAGAGCACGTTCACGATCAGCTCACGGGCGACGAAGCGATCGATCAATTTCATGGCGGTCTTTTCTTGCGCCGTCCATCCCGCTCCCCTCAGCGTTTGTCAACGATTTATCCGAAGCGGGACGACGCATTCTCAGCCAGATCCATGAGAAGCAACCGATCGACCGTCGATTTGTTTCCAAGGAAAAAGGCTTGGAAATCTCTGATAGTTCTACAATCTAGCGTCGACCCGGTCCGTCGTTGGAATCAAATCGCGCTCATTGCCACGGGCCTTGACCACACCCCGGTCCTTCCCGGTGAAGACCGCATTTTCGGTGAACAACTAGGACCTTGCCGGGCCGCCCGCGCCATGGCCATTGTGCACATCGCGATCTTCGACGCGGTAAACGCAATCGAAGGCGGCTATCAAAGTTACCTGCCACATGATCCTGCTCCCGCAGGAACTTCCCAAAAGGCGGCAGTTGCCAGGGCGGCGCATGACACTCTCGCTTGGCTTTATCCGTCGCAAAAGAAGTCTTTCGATGGCTGGTTGGCTGAGGACCTGTCGGAAGTCGTGAACGCGGATGCCCGACGGAAGGGAAATCATCTTGGTGAGGAAGTCGCCGCTGCCATCATTGCTGATCGGACTAATGACGGGTCACAAATCCCCGAGCCGCTTCTCGGTGTAGGATGGATAACGAGCGATCAGCCAGGCCACTGGCGGCAGGACCCGATCGCCCAGCAGCCGATCGCTCTCGGAGCCTTCTGGAACCAGGTGCGGCCTTTCGGGATGGTGTCCGCTGCTCAGTTCCGCGCTCCGCAGCCACCGGCGTTAGCCAGCCGCGAATATGCCGAGGCGTATCGCGAAGCAAAAACGCTTGGCGGCGACGGCATCGTTACTCGGACCGCGCGTACGCCCGGGCAGAGCTTCATCGGCATCTTCTGGGCATATGACGGCGTCCCGAGCCTCTGCGCGCCACCACGCCTTTATAATCAGATCGCCATCCAGGTCACGAATGACTCCCACCTGAAGTCGGTTGAGTTGGCTCGCCTCCTTGCCCAGGTCAACGTCGCGATGGCCGACGCCGGCATCGCGTGCTGGGATTCGAAATATTATTGGGACCTCTGGCGACCCGTCGCCGGTATTCGGGAAGCCGATCCAGGCACTGGCCCCACTGGCTTGGGGGACGGCAATCCCCACACGAAAGGCGACATTACCTGTTCGCCGCTCGGAGGCCAGGCGAGTAACCTGAGCGGGCCGAATTTTACGCCGCCCTTCCCGGCCTATCCGTCAGGTCACGCCACCTTCGGCGGGGCGCTCTTTCAGGTCCTGCGACGCTTTTACGGGAGGGACGACGTAGCTTTCACCTTCATCTCCGATGAGTGGAACGGCATCACCAAGGATAACCAAGGCAACGTCCGGCCCCTTATCCCGCAAAGCTTCACCAGCTTTTCCCAGGCCGAAGAGGACAACGGCCAAAGCCGCATCTACTTGGGCATTCATTGGTCCTTCGACAAGACGTCTGGAATCACGATGGGACAGCAGGTGGCCGACTACGACCTCGACCATCTTTTCCTGCCGCTTTGAATTAGTCCTACCCCTTGGGAAGTGAGCTTGGCGCACGCCTTCGCCAAGCCATCACCGGGTGCTAAAGTTTTTCTTCGACGGGAATTACGTGATTCCAAATCCGATGATACCGACGAGCAACGGCATATCGCTTGTTCCTTATACCGGGGACGACGCGGGACAGATCACGGTCAATGGCGAACTCAACAAGCTCGCGAATAACGTCTCCTTCGGTCACGGGATCCACGCCGGCATCCACTGGCGCACCGACACTAGCTCATCTATCCAATTAGGTGAGGCCGTCGCGATAAGCATGCTGCAGGATCGGGTGGCGACGTATCCGGAAAAGTTCACGGTCAACCTGACGAAGATCGACGGCTCGATCGCGACCATTTCCAACCAGTAAAGAGAGCGAGGGGCGAGGCCCTCGGGATTTGCTTCCGGCGCAAGCTTGCTAACTTGATCGCCGCATGCCGGAAGCAATCTACGATGTGGCCATTATCGGCGGCGGACCCGCGGGCAGTACTGCGGCCACTCTGCTCGCCCGGGCCGGCCGGCGGGTCATCGTTTGCGAGCGGGATAAATTCCCGCGCTTCCACATCGGCGAGTCCCTTTTGCCGATCAGCATGAAGACCTTTACCCGGCTCGGCGTGCATGAAAAGTTTGAGCAGGCCGGATTTCTCCGGAAATACGGCGGCGAAATGGCTAGCGCCTGTTCCGAGGAAGGCGTGAAGTTTTATTTCAAGGACGGCTATCGCTCGCAAACCGAGACCTCCTACCAGGTCCCGCGCGCGGAGTTCGACAAGGTGCTGCTCGATCATGCGGCCGAGAACGGCGCCGAAGTGCGCGAACAGACTCCGGTTAAAAAAGTCGAGTTCTTCGCCGATCGCGTAGAGCTGCAACTCGAGGCGGAAAAAATCAACGCCCGTTACGTGATCGACGCCAGCGGCCGGCACTCCGTCCTGGGGAATCATTTCCAGCTCAAGGAAACCTATCCGCACCTCCAGAAAATCTCGATCTTCGCCCATTACGAAGGGGTGGAAGCGGACGAAGGCCGCGACGGCACCCTTACCCGGCAATTGCGCGCGACCGATCGCTGGTTCTGGTACATCCCCTTGCCTAACGACCGGGCCAGCCTCGGCGTCGTCCTCGACACCGCGCTCTACAAGCAGAGCAAAAAATCGCCCGAACAATTTCTCGAGGACGCGCTCGCCGAACAGCCATTTCTCGCGCGGCGCATGACCCACGCCCGCCGCGTCACCCAGGTTTATGCCAGCGCCGATTTTTCCTATCGCCAGACGCGTCTCACCGGCGAGCGCTGGATGCTGGCGGGCGACGCCGCCGGTTTCATCGATCCGGTTTTCAGCAGCGGCGTTTTCCTTGCACTCCTCGCCGGGGAACAAGCCGCCGACATTCTCGACGTCGTGCTCGATCATCCGCGCAAGGCGCCGCGCCTTTTCGCGCGCTACGAGCGCATCCTCCGGCGCGCCATGAAAGGTTATCTCCGTTTTGTGGAGGCCTGGTATTCGAAGGAATTCATCGAGGTTTTCCTCTATCCGCAGGACGTCCTCCAGATTCCGCCGGCCGTGAACGCCGTCCTCGGGGGCAACATCAGCGGCAGTTTCGGGATTCGCTGGCGGATGTCGGCCTTCTATTTCATCGTCTGGTTGCAACGCTACCTGCCGCTCTGCCCGCGCCGCACGCTGGTCGCGCCCACGGCCGCACCGCAACCCGCTCTCCGTTCCGCCGCCTAACGACCATGCATCGTTTTCTTTTTACTCTCGCGACGGCCTGCTTTCTTCTCGGTCTCACGAGCTGCCAGACTCTGCGCCACCAGTTTGCCTCGCCCGAGCCCGACTGGCAGTCGAAAATCGGCCAACTCCAGTACCGCGGCGCCAAGACCTCGCTCATCGGCGAAGTCCTGGTGCGTTATTCCAGGCAGGGCGATTTCGAACTCACTTTCAGCAAGGGCCCCGGCCTGGTGCTCCTCACCATCCGCCAGGATGAGAAGTTTGTCCGCGTCAGCGGTCCCCTCGCCCGTGGCTCCTGGTCGGGCCCGCCTAACGAAACTCCCGCTCGCCTCCGCGGTTGGGTGTCCCTCCGCGAATTGATTCTCCGCAGCAAAGATCAACCCCTCATCCGTCAAAATCTCGGCGCCGACCGTTTCATCTTCGCTTTCTAACCGTCGCGGTCGCTGATGTCGTATTCGAAGTTCATTGCCCGCCTCGTCACGCAGCACCGGGCCCTCGTCTGGCTCGGGGTCGTGCTCGTCGCCGCCCTCAGCCTCTACATTCTGGTTACCCGTCTCACCCTCGACACCGAGGTGCTCAACCTGCTCCCGGCGAAATTCGAATCGGTCCAGGGCCTAAAGGTTTACAACAACGATTTCGCCCAGACCCGCGAGCTGACTTTCGCCCTCTCCTGCCAGCCTAACGACGTCGACCGGCTGGAGGAATTTGCCCCGGTCTTCGCCCAGCGCCTGCGCGAGCAGCCCTGGAGCACGCGCGTCCTCGGCGGCTCGCCCATGGAATCGCCCGAGGCGGTGGCGGAATTGCAGGGCCTCGCCGTCCCGCTCCTTCTCAACCTCGAGCCCCAGGCCTTCACCGACACCGTCGCCGTTCTCCAGCCGGAGAAACTGCAGGCGCGCCTCGCCCGGCTGCACCAGGAAATCGAAGCCGGTTCGCCCCGGCCGGAGTTCGAGCTGCAACTCGATCCGTTAGGCGTGATCGCGCCCGCCCTGAAACCCTTCTCCGGCAATGCCGCCCTCGAGCAGGATCAGCCCCTCGCCTCGCCTGATCGCACGCTGCGGGTTTTTCTCGTGGTCACCAACCAGCCCTCGATCAGCGCCTTCGATTGCCAGGCTCTGATGGAGAAAGTGAACGCCTTTCGCGCCGGCGCGGCCGAGGGCTGGGAAGGCGCCGGGCCGCTCGAGGTCCTCGTCACCGGGCGCTCCGCCTACGTCGCGGAAATTTCCCTCAGCATGCGGCACGACATCATCGTCACTCTTTTCGGCTCGATCTTTCTCGTCGGCGGAGTTTTCTACGTCGGCTTCCGCCGCTGGCTCCCGCTCATTGGGATGGGATTCACCCTTCTCCTCTGCTGCCTCGTCGCGCTGGCCGCCGGGCTCCTCATTTTCCACGAGCTCAATATGGTGACGATCGGGATGTGCGCCATCCTCATCGGGCTCGGGGTCGATTTTGGCATCCTCATCTTCGGGCGTTACGAGCAGGCACGAAATGAAGGCGCCGAGCACGCCCCCGCGATCGAGGCCGCGGTCGCGAAACTGGGCCAGGCCATTTTCTTCGGCGCGCTCACGACCGCGGTGGGTTTCATGGCCCTCCTCCTCGCCAATTCCGGCGGTTTCACCCAGCTCGGCGTCCTGATCGCGATCGGCATCCTCGTCGCCGCGTTTCTCATGACGAGCGTGTTCTTCCTCTTCACCCGCGCCCACTCCAGCCCGCCGCGGAGCGACTGGATCCTCACCCTCGTTAGGCTCTACGTCCGCCGCACCCTGCGCACGCCCCGTCTGATTCTCTGGATCTCGCTCCCGATTCTCCTCCTCCTTTTCGCCCTCGCGCTCCTCCCGCAGCTGCCGCTCGTCTTCGACGCCAGCACCCGCTCGATGGAACCGAAATCGAGCGACGCCGGCTACGCCCTCGCCCAGATCATGGGAAAAATGCCGACGCGCTGGGAACCGGTTCTGGCCGTGGTCCGCGCCCCTAACGAGGAACAGCTGCACGAGAACTGGCAGAAAATCGAGACCCGCTGGCGCTCGCTCGAGAAGACCGGCGCGATCAAGGGCTTCTCCACCCCGGCCGCGCTCGCCCTTTCCCCGCGCCTGCTGGAACAGAATCGGCAACGCCTCACCCAGATTGATTTCGCGGGCGCCCGGCGTGCGCTCGAGGCTGCGATCGCACGCGAAGGCTTCAGCCGCGAAAGTTTCGCCGCCGGTTTCACCCTTCTCGATCAACTTGAAGCCGTCTCCCGCGGGACGAGGGCGATCCCCGACTGGCGCAACGCCCTGCCCGCGACCTCGAGCTGGTGGTTTCTGGTCGAACGCTATTTCGCGGCCGATCCCCTTCTCACCGTCGGTTTCGTGACCACGAATAAACCGGTCGAAACTTACGCCCAAAAGGAAATGCTGATGCGCGAATTGCCCGTGGCCGGGGTGCCGATGACCCTCTCCGGCTGGAGCTTCACCCTGACCGATCTCATCCCCTGGTCGCATCGCCAATTGATTCTGATCAGCACCCTGATGGCGTTCTTCGACGCTCTTCTTCTCGCCTTTCGGCTGCACCATCACGGTCCGCTGCACTTGGAGGTCGGCATTCATCTGGATGGTGAAAGATTCGAGCAGCCGTTTCAGCGAAGGATTGCGCGGCGCGAGCTGCAGTTCGTACCCGTTCCCCTCCCGGCTCGCCTGGAGGTGATAGTTGCTCTCGACATTCTGGAGGTTGAGCGCGGCGGTGAGGGCGGCGAGCCCGGCGTCGAGCGGAGAGCGTTTGCCTAACGAATAGTGCTCGGCCGACTTGAATTTCGGATAATAAATCCAGAGTTCCCGGCCGTTGCTGACCGTGATGCTGGGCGTATTGCCCTCCACTTCGCGGCGGAATTTCGCCGGTTCCTGAAACCAGACCTTGCCCGTGCTGCGGATCGGCTTGTTCATCAGCCGGACGGTTTTCTCTTCCCGGAAATCGGCCTGGACCTGGGGCGCTCCGGCCCGTTTCGCGCGGATGCGCTCGAGCAGGGCCTTGACCTCGGGTGGCGCGAGCGGCTCGGCCTGGAGGCCACTGACGGCGAGGAGAAGAAGGGAGACGAGGAGTGGGAATTTGGGAATCATGTGCCGGCTAAATGTTTGCGCGTCTCAGTAGACATCGGTTCTGCGAGGGCCGCTGCGGGCAGGGTGAAAAAGATGGTGGCAAACAGGCTCCAGGCCAGCCCAATGGCGCAGGCCACGCCGAGCCCGCTCAAGGTCGGATTATTGGCCAAGCCTAACGAACCGAAGCCGGCAATCGCGGTCAGGCCGGCGAGCAGGACCGGCTTGAGG
>MWWA01000330.1_pt1 | contig 12617 bp, 11 predicted proteins | sample 1047341 | NCBI WGS metagenome assembly MWWA01 (sample SAMN06349978, study PRJNA376086) | soil metagenome | isolation source: MS5-1 sample Antarctic (ecotone) soil | place: Antarctica | collected 2015-01-13
TTTTTCTTTTACATCCTTCCATTCCTGCTCATTACTTGTCATATACTTCCCTAACTGCTCTAAAACTTCTATTCTTTTATTTAAATCCATAATATATTTTATGAGGTCATTCCAGGAAATGTTTTTATATTGGAATGGTTTTTTTGGTATGTACCATCTATTTTTTGTTTTGCAAAAGTAAAACCGAACAACTCAAACTATTATCATGGCAATTAAAATAACAGATGAATGTATAAACTGTGGAGCATGTGAACCTGAATGTCCCAATAATGCTATTTATGAAGGAGGTGTAGAATGGGCCATTACTGACGGAACCGCTGTAAAAGGACAACATACTTTAATTGATGGTACAGTGGTAGATGCAGAACAAAGAAATGCTCCGGTTGCCGTAGATGTGTATTATATAGTTCCAAGCAAGTGTACTGAGTGCCAGGGTTTTCATGAAGAACCACAATGTGCAGCTGTTTGCCCTGTAGATTGTTGTGTACCCGATGAAATGTATCAGGAAACAGTAGATGAACTATTAGTAAAAAAACAAGCATTGCATCTTGATTAATCTATCTGGTTAAACTAATTATAGGTATGGAATAAAAGGTGAGGATGAAAAATTCTTCACCTTTTTCGTATATAACTTCTTACTTAAAAAAAAATTGATAAGATTTGTACCTTTTTGACAAATAATACAAATGAAGAAAAAAATTGCATTGGTAACAGGGGGATATTCAGGCGAATCTCAAATTTCTTATAAATCAGCAAAAACAATTTATAATAACCTCGATAAAAATTTATTTGAAGTTTATACCATTGACATAAATACTGAAGGATGGTTTTATCTTGATAAAAGTTCTCAAAAAATTCAAGTTGACAGAAACGATTTTAGTTTACAATTAAATGGTTCTAAAATTATTTTTGATGCAGTATTTATTGGCATACACGGTACTCCCGGAGAAGATGGAAAATTGCAGGGATATTTTGATATGTTAAAAATACCTTACACATCATGTAACGCAGCTACATCAGCAATAACCTTTAATAAAAGATATACAGTAGCTGTAGCTTCCCTGGCTGATATAAAAGTTGCTAATTCAGCACATCTTTTTAAAGGAAGTGATTTTAATTTAGGAAACATTCTTACCCAGCTTCAGCTTCCTCTATTTATAAAGCCAAACAATGGTGGCTCCAGCATAGGCATGAGTAAAATAAATGATGCTTCTGAACTGGAACCTGCCATCGAAAAAGCATTTAAAGAAGATGACCAGGTATTGGTAGAAGAAATGATCAAGGGAAGAGAGTTTACTGTAGGTGTTTATAAATTTCAAAATGAAATAAAAGTTCTTCCTATAACGGAGGTAATGACTCAAAAAGATTTTTTCGATTTTGAAGCTAAGTATGGGGGTAAATCATCAGAAGTAACGCCGGCTGATGTTCCTGCCAATTGGAAACAACAAATAGAATCTGCTGCAAAAAAAATTTACGAGATTTTTAATTGTAGTGGCGTAGTACGTATAGATTTTATTTATGATGAAAATAAACAGATGCCATACATGTTGGAAATCAATACTGTACCCGGGCAAAGTGAAGCCAGTATTATACCTCAGCAAGTTAAAGCTGCCGGTATGACTTTAGAAAAATTTTATGCTGACCTATTAGGAGAAGCTTTAACTAGTTCCAATCTTCATGTGTGACCAGTTTACTTATCTTGCACAACCTAACATTAAAATCTAATCTTGAAAAAAATTATTCGCACTTACTTAACCAGCCGCCCTTTATGGTTTAATGTTATTATTGGATTTATCCTGCTCTTCCTTCTAATACTGGTTTTTATGTTATCTCTCAACTGGATCACTTTACATGGTGTGGCCCGCAATGTACCTGCATTAACAGGCAAAACATTAGAAGAAGCAACAAATATTTTAGATGAACAAGGATTTGATATAGTAGTTCAGGATTCTGTTTATTATGATTCCTTGCCCCCCACAGTAATTATGAAACAGGTTCCGGAGGCTGATGCTGTTGTTAAAGTAAATCGTACAGTTTATGTAACTATCAACCGCCTTTTACCCCCGGATGTTGAAATGCCCAACGTTGTGGGATATAGTATTCGTAATGCCGAAATGCTTTTGAAAAATGCAGGACTTAAGGTAGGTGATACCAGCTTCAAACCCGATTTTGCTAAAAATTCTGTTTTAGAACAAATTTATAATGGTCAACAAATTGCGGCAGGTACAAAAATCAGAACAGGCAGTTCAATTTCTCTTGTATTAGGCACCGGGCTTGGAACAGAAAGTATGTCCGTTCCCAGGTTACTGGGATTAACATTTAGTGAAGCAAAAATTTTAATGGATGCTTCAGGTTTGATTTTAGGAGCTGTTATTGCCGATCCAACAGTTACAGATAGAGAAAACGCTTTCGTTTACAGGCAAAATCCACAATCAAGAGATGAACAGGGAAGGCAATTTAGAATCAGACCCGGACAAATGATGGATGTTTGGTTAAGCGTTGACAAACCAAATGTTGATTCACTGGAACGAGCAAGAAGAGCACCTGTGCAGGAATCAGTTGATAATGATTATTAAAAACCTGAGCATGAAAAACATTACAGCAGAAGAATTAAAGGAAAAGATTGATAAGGGTGAAAAGATTATTTTAATTGACGTACGGGAACCGCATGAATATGCAGAGGCAAATATGGGTGGCAAATTATTTCCACTTAATAAAATACAAACTATGCAGGTTGAGGATATTGAAAATTTAAAAGAAGAAGAGATCATAATCCATTGCCGCAGTGGTCACCGCAGCATGATGGCTTGCCATGTTTTAGATCAATTGGGTTTTACCAATACAAAAAATTTAACGGGTGGCATAGAAGAATGGCAAAATAAATATGGAGATATACCTGCTGTTCAACAACAGTAACGATCATCGTGATTCTTCTATAACCTGATGTCTACTCCTAACATCCAGTTTATTCCAGCCATAGGAAAATAATAGTTTTCAGTTGTTAAAGCTCCACCTGCATAATAACTATATGTATAACCGTTAGGTTCATATAATTTATTAAAAACATTATTAACCTGACCTATAAATGAAACATCCTTTAAATATTTTCTGCTCATTGAAAAAATTAACCTGATATCCTGTGTATAATAAGGATACAGTTTTCGTGCTTCATTACTTGTATTGTCTAAATATTGCTTACCTACATATTTACTTATTAAACTTATTTCTGCTGCCTGTAAAGGTTTAAAAGTTAGGTTAGCTGCTGCCACTATATCAGGTGAAAAGGAAATGTCAGTTTCAGTGTATTCATTTACTTTTTGACCACCAGCATCGTAATCATCTATAAACTCTTTAAAATTTTTAATTTTATTTCGGCTGAACGCAATATTCCCTTCTATTTGAAACCATGTATTCACATTTGCAGCAGCCTGCAATTCTATACCTGCCCGGTAACTATCATCAATATTGGTTCTGCTATAAGCACCTACATCATTTATTTCACCGGTTAATACTAACTGGTCTTTGTATTTCATGAAGTATAAGTTTGTTGCCAACTTCATCCTGCCTTTAGTGTATTCCCAACCTGCTTCTATATCATTTAATATTTCCGGTTTTGGCTGGTTAGATATTCCTGCTTCAAAATCATTTCTATTGGGTTCTTTTGTTGCCCTGCTAAAAGAAATAAATGCCATTGTAGAATTGTCATAAAATGTCAAACCAATTTTTGGATTTAAAAAATGATAATTGTTATGGATTATAAGATCAGGATGATCCCTGAAACCATTTATTTTATAGTCAACGTTTCTCCATTGAACGTCAGTAAATAACTGAAATTGCGGAGTTAGATTTTGTTGCCATTTTGCATAAACACTCCTGTCTTTTTTATGAGCAGGTAATTCGTACCAGGTATGTTTTTCAGTGGGCATTCCTTGTTGCGCCCATATTACATACCCAATATGGTCACCATCATAATTATTAAAAGATCCGCCCAATGTAATTTTTGTAGCAGGCCTGGTATATAAAAATGAAAAGATATTGCCATAAAAATCATTATCAAGCCACAACTGCCTTACCAGGTCAGTTCTTCTGACAACTTCATTCCCACGCTGTACATCAGGCAGTCCATATTTTGAAAATCTTTCACTGGCTTTATATTGTTCATAAAAACCCTTTCCCTTTATATAAAATAATCCTGTATTGAAAATCAAATGTGGCGACAACTTCTGATCCCAAAAAAACTGGTAATGATCCTGTTGGTAATTATCTGTTTCATTATCATATGGTGCTCCCGGTCTGGCCATACCTGCAGAATTGCTCCTCCTGTTGGTTTTCAAATCTGCTTCAGAAACTCCATACCAGGCCTGGTAAGTTTTTTCTAACCCTGAAAATGTGGTGAAACGAAGAGATGTTTTATCATTCAAATATGCACCTGATAAATAAACAGATTTTAAATTACTGCTTGCCCTGTCTATATAACCATCGCTGCTTATTCTGGAAGCTCTGGCATCTACGGTAAAATGATTTCCAAGTAAGCCGCTTCCTACCCTGATGGTGTTTTTTAGTGTATTAAAAGACCCATAGCTATTATTAAATTCAGCATAAGCTTCTTTATTAATTTCATTAGTACTCAGGTTTATAGTAGCTCCAAAAGCACCCGGACCATTTGATGATGTTCCCACACCTCTTTGAATTTGTATGCTGCGGACAGAAGAAGCAAGATCAGGAAGATCTACAAAAAAAGTTCCCTGGCTTTCCGGATCATTAAAAGGGATACCATTGATGGTGACATTAATCCTGGTAGCATCGGTACCTCTAATTCTTATCCCGGTATAACCCACTCCATTACCGGCATCAGAATTAATAACAACAGAAGGTGTTTGGTTTAAGAGGAAAGGCAGGTCCTGCCCAAGGTTTTGCTTTACCAGTTGTTCCTTTACAAGATTTGTTTTACTAAAAGGTGCAGTAGCATTTGCCCTTAAGGCACGTACTTCAACTGGTACTAATTCAATAGTGTCTTGTTGAGAAAAAGTTAACAAGGTTGAAAAAACGGTGATTAATAAAATTAAAATCCTTTTCATATAATATTCTTTATGAAAAGGGGAATGCAGCAATTGGAAAGGAGAAAACCTTGACCTTCCCTGCGCAGGCATTACCCTGATCAGGTTCTACGGGTATAATCTCAGTCTGGTTTTACCAAACACCCCGGGTGATTCAGCTGCAAATGTATAAAAAAAGAATTTCAACTGTAACATTCCGTATTCCTTTATCGTATAACCTTAAACTCAAAGCAAATTTTATATGAAAAAAATATTACTGCTTTTATTTATTTCCTGCAGTTTAATGGTACAGGCGCAAAAAACCATTTATGATGCTAATGCAGAAACCCGATCTGTAAAAGGTTATAAAGCCATTCGTGTTTCTCATGGCATTGATTTGCATATAAGTTATGGTGAAGAAATGGTGGCAGTAAGTGCAAAAGACACCGAATTCAGAGATCGCATTAAAACAGAAGTGGAAAATGGTGTTTTAAAAATTTGGTATGAATGGAAAGAAGGAAAAAATATATTAATGGCTTCTAATAAAGCTTTAAAAGCTTATGTTTCTTATAAACAACTGGAGTCTTTATCTGCATCCGGTGGTTCTGATATTTTCGTTGATGGTAGCATTACTGTAAATAATTTGTCCCTACATGTTTCGGGTGGATCTGATTTTAAAGGAAGCGTATCAGTGCAAGACTTGAAAGTAAATGCTAGCGGAGGTTCTGATATAAGTATTTCCGGAAAAGCTGAAAATATATCTGTTAGTGCCAGTGGTGGCAGTGATTTTAACGGTTATGAACTTATTTCTGATATAGCTACAATCAATGCCAGCGGGGGCAGCGATGTTAAAATAACAGTTAATAAAGATCTTGATGCAAAGGCTAGCGGAGGAAGTGATATTTTTTATAAAGGTGGCGCTTCAGTTAAAGACACACGTTCCTCCGGTTCCAGCAGTGTGAAAAGAATAGGCAGTTAATTTTTTCTCAGGCATGTTTAAACCCGGACATTCTTGTTCGGGTTTTATTTTTCTAATACTATATAATCCCACCTGTCTATTTCAAATACTGAAGAAGCATTTAAAGTTGTTTGCTGGTTTGTAAAAACATTACGATATGTACCGGTTGTTTCCCTGTTCGTTAAATTAAATTTGGCAGGCAGGGGAGATAAATTCAATATCACTAAAACCTCCTTATTATCTTTTTTTCGCTGGTAAGCTAATACATGTGAATCAGCAGATGTTGCAATTCTTTGTACAGGAACCCGTGCATCTAAAGCCGGGTGTGTAGAATGAAGATTAAATAAAGTTTTATAAAAATCGTGTAGCTTATTTTCTCCTGTCCATTTTATAGGATCCTTTTCAAAAAATTCAAGACGTTTTGTATTGGGCAATTCCTGACCGCTATAAATTAATGGCAGGCCCTGCCATGTAGCAGTAAATACTGCAAATGCCTTGGCTGCATCACCATATTTTTCATATTCTGTTCCATTCCAGCTGTTTTCATCGTGGTTTGTAGTAAACCAGGCTTTCATTCCGGGAGCATTTTGATATTGTACCAAAACTTGGTAAAAGCTATCGAGATTGACTTTGCCTGCATAAAAGTCTCTGGATTTATGCATCCAGGTCCAGGTATAAGCAGCATCAAATACCTGCATATACTCAGGTTTTTCGAGGGGGTCTAATTCTCCCAGCCAAAAAAGAGGTTTAGTTTTTTCCAGCTCTTTTTTTGCTTCCTGCCAAAAATCTAATTCTACCCAATAAGCAAGATCGGCCCTGAACCCATCTATATCTGCCTCCTGAACCCAAAATTTCATAGCATCTATCATAGCCCTTCTTAGTTCAGGCTTTGAAAAATCAAGTTCAATGATATCATCCATACCCGATGCTATGAGGAAATCATTGGTTGAACTATCCATCAGGTAATATTCCGGATGTGTTTTAGTCCAAACATGATCCCAGCCTGTATGATTAGCTACCCAATCAATAATTACTTTAAAACCCATACTGTGTGCCTGCTTTACCAGGTTTTTAAAATCATCTATAGTCCCAAATTCAGGACTTACAGAAGTATAATCTGCTGCCGCATAATAGCTTCCTAAGCTGCCCTTTTTATTTTTCTGAGCAATGGGTGTTATTGGCATAAACCACAAGGTCTGCACTCCCATTTCCTTCAACCTTGGCAACTCTTTTAAAAAGGCATTTATCGTTCCCTCCGGAGTATATTGCCTTAAGTTTACTTCATAAATATTAGTAGTATAGATCCAGTTCATATTTGAATTGTTCAATGTTTGCTGTTCCTGGCTTGTTTTAACAGAAGAAGACTGACATGCTGATAAAATGAAAAAAAAAGATAAATAAGCAACCCTCATGATGTACCGGTTTTTCCGGCAATTTAATACATTAAAAGACTATTAGCAGTTTAGCTTCTAACTTTGTCAGGCGATGAAAACTTTTGATGTTCCTATTAATTACCGAAGTCCTCTCATTTCTGCCATTAAAAAGAAAAGAAAGGAAATGGACAGGATGAAAAAAGATTTCTCCCCTACTTTATTGGATTTTGGTCCTTTGCGCATATTCCTTGCCCGTCATTTTGGCTTTTGTTACGGGGTGGAAAATGCTATAGATATTGCTTTTAAAACTATTGAAGAAAATAAAGGAAAAAGAATATTCTTATTAAGTGAAATGATTCACAACCCGCAGGTGAACCAGGATCTTAAATCACTGGGTGTAAATTTCTTACAGGATACTTCAGGAAAACAAATAACACCATTTGAAGAACTGACAGCGGAAGATATTGTTTTAATTCCGGCTTTTGGAACAACACTCCAGATTGAAAAAAAATTAAAAGACATTGGAATTGCCATTGAAAATTATGATACAACCTGTCCGTTCGTAGAAAAAGTCTGGAACCGCAGCGAAATAATAGCTAAGAACAGTTACACTATCATCATCCATGGTAAACCACAGCATGAAGAAACACGCGCCACATTTTCTCATGCTTCTGCCAATGCACCTTCTGTTGTGGTAAGAGATATGGAACAGGCCAGGCAACTTTCAAAATATATAACAGGTGAAAAGTCAGCTTCTTTTTTTTATGATGAATTTAAAAATCAGTACTCTGAAGGTTTTAACGTGGATAAAGACCTCGAGCGTATTGGTGTGGTAAATCAAACTACCATGCTGGCAAGTGATACACAGGCGATAGCTGATTTCTTAAAAGATGTGATGGTTGAAAAACACCAATTAACTGAAGAAAATGTAAGAGAGCGTTTTGCAGATACAAGAGATACGCTTTGTTATGCAACCAATGATAATCAATCTGCTGTTACCGGTATGCTACAAACTAATGCAGACCTGGCTATTGTTGTTGGTGGTTATAATTCTTCCAATACATCACACCTTGTGGAGTTGTGCGAAGAGCAACTTCCTACTTTTTATATTAACAGCGAAGAGAAAATATTATCAGCGCAAACTATAATGCATTATGACTTTCATACCAGAATGGAACTGATCACTAAAAATTATTTGCCAGGATCAGAACCGGTATCAATATTAATAACAAGTGGAGCATCCTGCCCTGATGCCCTTGTGGAAGGTGTTATAAAAAAACTGGCAGGTTTCTTTCCTGCCAGTAATTCTATAAATGCTATGACTGAACAATTTACTGATTAAATCAGGCATACACACTGTATGGCTGGTTATAAAGCAAGTTATAATATTCATTAGCCATACGGTTACTGTCAAATTGTAATTGAACATCTCTCATGCCATTTTTTACAATCTGTCTCCAGGTACTATAATCATCATAATAAAGCGGCAAAATTTCACTTTGTAAAATTGAATAAACGTGGTCAAGATCATATTGATCCTGTTCATGAACAGTCATATTATGGTAATCTGCAGGGGGAACAACAAAACCATTATTACCATGATGAATAAATTCCGGTATCCAGCCATCATTGGTTGAAAAGTTTACCGCACCATTCATTGCTGCAGTCATCCCACTTGTACCTGATGCTTCCCTTGGAACTCTTGGATTATTTAACCAGCAATCTGCAGCTTGTTTCATTCTTTTAGAAAGAGCTAATTCGTAGCCCACCATAACAGCTACATTCTTATAATTTTTACTTAGGTGAACCAGTTCATTAAATTCAGAAATGGCCGGATAATCAACAGGGTAAGGTTTTCCTGCCCAAATAATTTGAACAGGATATTTTGAACTTTTTACCAATTGATTAAATCTTTCTATTTCGCGGGTAATAAGGTTTGCCCTTTTATATCCTGCAAAACGTCTTGCCCAAACTATTGTAAAAATATTTGGATCAAAAAGTTTACCTGTTTGATCTGCTACAATTTCAAAAGCTCTTTTTTTCATCCATTTTTTACGATCATCAAAAGCCAGGTCATTACCTTCATCTTTTGCCCTGTAAAGTTGTTTATCTCCCCAGTACCGCCAGTTTTGTGAGTTTGTTATTGATAAGATTTCGCAGATGTCATCATACTTGCTCCACATCTGCCTTGAAACTTCTCCATGTAATTGCGATACGCCATTAGCTATGCCTGCTAAACGTAAAGCAGCAAGTGAATGGTTAAACTGGTCATCGGGCATACCAGTCAGCTCTTTCGTTTCATCTACCGTCAAACCACAGAAATAACTCATTTTATGACATAGATATATATCATGCTTTTCATTACCTGCTTCCTCTGGTGTATGTGTTGTAAATACAAGTCGTTTTTTTACTTCCTCTGCTTTTCTATTAAATTTATTATACAAATAAAATGCTGCTGAAAGTCCGTGAGCTTCATTTAAATGATAAACATCAGCATTAAATCCTAATTCATCAATAAGCCTGGCACCACCAACTCCCAGTAAAATAAACTGAGCTACTTTAGTAGCAACATTAGCATCATATAACCTGTGTGTTATGGTTTGAGAAACATAATCATTTTCAGGAATATCAGTAGTCATTAAAAATAGTGGTGCAGATTGAAATGTATCAGGTGGCAGGTACATCACTTTAACCCATACCGGGTGTTCATGTACCGTTATTTCAAATTTAATCCCTGTGTCTTCTAAAAAACTGTATTGCTTTTCCATCCAGGTTACCTGTAAGGTCTGGTCCTGGTTTCTTACCTGGTCGTAATATCCATATTTCCAAAGTATACCAATTCCTATTAAATTTTGATTTAATTCATAAGCACTTCTTAAATGAGAACCGGATAGAAATCCTAAACCACCACTATAAATTTTTAAAGGTTGGTGGATGGCGAATTCCATAGAAAAATAAGCAACACTTTTACTGTAACGCGTATCAATAGGATAAGGTACTTTGAAAGATTTAAAATTCATTTGTTTCAATTTGGCTTCGCAAAATAAATATAATTACAAGGATTGTGTTAATACTACACAATGATAATTTTTTTATTTTCCGGATAAGCAGATTTAAGATTTTGGTTTAGCTGTCTTTTTTTTTGGGTAACTACCTTCAAATGTGCACATTGTACCACGGTATGAGCCACATCCCTCTATTTCTTTTACAGTTACTGAATTGGCTGAAAAATTTAATTCCAATATACATGGAACTTCTCTGAATACAGCCGTTTTAGAAGAAGTATAAATTGCATACCCCTTAATTTCTCCTGAGCAACCATCTTTTCTTTCAAAATGTAAAAAGATCTGAACTTCATTTTCAGACCTGCCATTACGTATGGAAACTATATTTTTTTTATCCTTTATATAATCTCCTGTATATTTTGCAGTAGCCGGCAAAGTATCAATCGGATTGATGAGCTCCAGGTTTGAATCATCCAGTAAATCTGTCATAACTAATAAAAAATCCCTGTTTTCCCTGTCAAAAGCATAAACATGTTTACCATCAGCGATTGTACCATCTTTCATTTTCTTGACCATGTTGCGGCTAATAGAAAAAGATTTATCCAAAATGGTAGCTTGCGAAGTAGCAGGATCTGTATCGGGCATTAAAAAAGGAAATGAAGATGCATAATTATTTTCCTTATCAAATATGGTAAGCATTGCTGCTTTCTTTTTTCCACTTATTACTTTTGTTAGAAAATAAGTTTCACCCTGCGGATGCTGCATTTTATAAAGTGGAATAAAACGGGCATTTTTATCTCCCACCAAAGCAGTTTTAATACTATCGGGTATATAACTTTTAAATACAAGATTTGATAAAGTTGCAGTATCCTTATTGTTTAATAAAGTTGTATCGGGTAAACCAAAAGGAACAGTTTGCTCTTTGAACAGGTTTGAAAATCTTTCAAAATTAAATTCGGTTTCATTTTCAATTTCCACTTCACTATTTCCATTGCAAGCCATAAATCCAATCATCAAAAGTAAAAACCCGGGTCGTAGCATTCTGGTTATTTTATGTAAATAAAAGAAAATCTGTCAATATAGAAAGTTCCATAAAATTTTTTGGAAATGAATCCAAAATATTTTTAGATTTGTCTAAATATTTAATTAGACGTATTGAAATTTTCAACTACAGAAGAAAATTACCTGAAGGCAGTTTATTATTTACAGGGTCAGCACGGTAATGTATCTACAAATGCCCTGGCTGCCAGGCTTCAATCAAAGCCGGCTTCTATTACGGATATGATGAAGAAGCTGAGTAATAAAAAACTTTTAAATTATAAACCTTATTATGGTTTTAGCTTAACAACAGAAGGCAAAAAAGTGGCTTTATCTGTTATTCGAAAGCATAGGTTATGGGAATTTTTCCTGGCAGAAAAATTAAATATTGGATGGGATGAAGTGCATGGCATAGCTGAAGAACTTGAACATGTTAGCAGCAAAAAACTGATAGATAAACTTGATGCTTTTCTAGACTATCCCGCTTTCGATCCTCATGGAGATCCCATTCCTGATAAATTGGGGAAAATGCAGAAATCCAATAAAATTCCTTTAACCAACTTAAAGCTGTCTACACCAGCTAAAGTAATTAGTATAAGCAATCCCAAACCGAATGTTGTTGAAATTTTAAAAGAGAAAAAAATAACCGTTGGTACCCTGGTTGAAGTAAAAAGAGTATTTGATTTTGATCATTCGCTGCAAGTAAAAATTGCTGCATCAAAAACAGAAACAATCAGCAAACAACTCGCAAATATGATTTTTGTTTCTGATGTAGATGTATAATTTCTTGAAGTATTAAATGAAAATAAGTAACAGATAAAGTTTTATGGAAGTAATAAAAGAATTTTTTGTTGAAATAGGACCCGTTTATTCTGCTTTGTTAGCTACCACCTTTACCTGGTTGCTGACTGCACTAGGTGCTTCATTTGTTTTCTTTTTTAAAACACTTAAACGAGGTGTATTGGATCCTATGCTGGGTTTTACAGGTGGAGTAATGATTGCTGCCAGTTTTTGGTCTTTATTAAACCCAGCTATAGAAATGTCGGAAAGACTTTACCCTGGATGGAGTTGGATGCCGGCAGCCGTTGGCTTTTTGGCGGGTTCTATGTTTATATATTTTTTGGACAAAGTAACTCCTCACCTGCATATAAATTTTGGAGTTGAAGAAAAAGAAGGTGTAAAAAGCCAGTTACACAAAACAACACTA
>MWWA01000331.1_pt1 | contig 12597 bp, 11 predicted proteins | sample 1047341 | NCBI WGS metagenome assembly MWWA01 (sample SAMN06349978, study PRJNA376086) | soil metagenome | isolation source: MS5-1 sample Antarctic (ecotone) soil | place: Antarctica | collected 2015-01-13
CGCCCTTTAGCCAGCTCGTGCCGTACATGTTCGTTGGCAGACCCTTTATCCGGGACGGTTGGCACACCGTGTTTTCGATGGTGGTGCCTAGCACCTCGATGCGGAGCAGGTATTCCAGCGGATAGCCGAGCGTTCGCGGTGGAAGATAGGTTTCTGTGTAGCCACAATTCCCGCCCTGGGTAATCACGTCAGCCGTCGACCAGGCCGTGCCCCGCTCAAACCAATCAAAGGTGCTGTTCCAGGTGACCGGGTAGATAGTCACGCGATAGGTTAGCGACGTGTTGTGGTTGCGCTCGATGAAAATCCCGGAGTAGGGATCGTTGCGATAGCGGGACGTGTGCAGCAGCTCGTGATAGGTTGGGTAGTCAGCGCTGCCGTACTGGATGCGCGGGTATGCGTGGCGATACCGGTAATCCTCGGAGGTCGCTGTGTTCGTGGACACCCGCACATCGGCAAAATAATTGACGGCGTAGGTACTCGTTGGGAACCCGTAGCCGCCGGACGTTTTGTACCGACCTGGTCCTACCCAGGTGAGATAGGGACTTTCGCTCCAGTGATCCGAGCCGAGTTTTTCGCGCCACTTCTGCCCGCTCGCCACGGTGTAGGTGACGACGTAGACCGTGCCAGCCGTGATCGCGTACGGCGTTGTCAGCGCCACCGACTGCCACCCTCCCGCCGAGGCTAGGCCGTTCCAGGTTGCGCTCGCTAGTTCTGTCCCGCCCTGCGTCCACAGTTTCAGCGTGCTGGAGGTGGCCGAGCTGTCCGACGCTTTGTAGAAGCGTAAATGTGTGACGTGCCCGGCGAACGTCGATTTAAACTGCGTGCCTAGTGTTGTTTCCGCCGTGGCGTTGACCGTGGTCGTTGGCGTCAGATCGAGCGGCCACAGCATACAGCCGTACTCGCACGGTTCCCCGGCAGCCGCGAACGCCGCGCCACTCGACAGCGCCAGCCAGAGTGCCCCGCCGACTACTGCTAGGATGAGAGAGCGGAGGATGCCAGCCCCCGCGTACGTTTTCATGGTTTGCTACTTTCAATGGCACAACACGGCCGGGACGTTTGGTACCGCCCCGGCCGTGTTGGTGGAATACCCGCGAGTGATTAGCGCGCGAAACGCTTAACGAGGCGAGGGAAGAGCTTCACCGCGATAAACAAGCCGAGTAGCGGCACCAGATCAATGATCAGCGCGGGAACGCCGGTCGTTGTGTTGGTGAGGTCGCTTACCAGCGTGCCGGTAATAGAGCCTAGGTCCATTTTTGATACTCCTTTCTTAAAATTGGAATTGTTTAAATGCTGCGTTCCAGATGAAGCGAACGAACGCATAGGCGACCGCGAACGCGAGCATGAACCTCAACGTTGCGGCGAGTAGGGCGAGGCGATCAACCAGCACCTCGATATCGGATTCGAGGGCGGCAAACCGGCAATCGATGACGGAGGCGACCCCGGCCATTGCCTCCGCTTCTGTGGAACCTGACCCCGGAACGGTGCAGGAGGGAACGAACGCGTAGGCCGTGCTGACCTTCGCGCCAGCGGCCAGGCCGACCAGGACCAGGACGCAGACCAGCAGTAGCCGCGCCATTAGGCGTAGGCCCGTACGCGCGTGATGTGCATGACCTGGGGCGATGTACCGACCTCGCGCACGCAGGACGCGCACAGCGTGACCGGGACCGCACAGGCTCCCCCGACAAGCAGAAGGTGATAGTGACCCGAGCCGACCCGTCGAATGTGGGCCACCTTGCAGCGCTCACACCAATCGGCGCAGGTTGGGATGGGAAGCCTCCCGAGGGCCAGCGGTGCTTGCAGCATGAAGTCCTGGGGAAGCACCGTTTTTGTGTGTTTAGGCTGCACGGCCGTTACTAGCAGCCGGAGTAGGTGCACCGGAGGCAACGACGCGGGCCTGCTCCAGGACCGAGCGAGCTTTGGCCCCCTGGGAGGCGTCAATACCCATTCTGTTGCCCCACGGTGAGACGTAGACCCGCTCGTTTTTGTGGGTTACGGACACGGAGCCGTGGACCCGTACCGGGGTTTCGACTGGGAGGTCTGCGGGGATGTCTTCTTCTCGCATGGTAATGCGCTCGACCTGCTCTCTGACCCCTTCGCCTGTGCGGATAAGCACCTGCATGAGCGGCGAGCCGTCCCGCGCTAAGACCTGTGCGCCAGTGTCGAACCGGGTTACAGGGGTAATGCCTAGGTAGGCACCTTCGAATACGCAATTCACACTCTTTTTGAAATCAGCCATTGTCAATCCTCTACTAGTCGGCCCGTTAGCGGCCAGATAATTACGTCGCCTTCGTCCAGCCCCTTACTCAGGTACTTTGCAGCGTAGGAAGCGACTGCTCCAGCGTTGCGGGGCGTTGATAATCTTGCGTAGCCATGTGTGCGGTACCACTCCTGAGCGAGTGTTGCAATGTCGCCGTAGCGCTGATTTGGTCCCCAATAGCGCGCCCGTAGTTCCTCCCCGGTGTCAATCAGGGGATGAGCATGTGGCCACCCGTTGCGCTGGTATTCCACCGCGATTACTGCTTTGATCGGCCGACCTAATGCACGTTCGCTGTCACGGCACCACCTCCGCACGTAGCCCTTAAATAAATCGGCTGGCATTGGTTTTTCTCCGTTGCGGTCTGTTGACCAATTGCGGTCTGCATAGCGGTTTTGATCGATCGTCAGCCCCCCGAACACCTGCGCGTTCGGTACGACTTTGGTGGTGATCCAGTCGCCCCACGCCTGGCGATTGCGTACCAGTTCACACCCACTGCACCCCCGGCAGTTGGAGCCGGGACAGTAGATAGCGGCATCACCTCCTCTCTCTATTTATCTCGATTAGGCAAGGTACGACCGTCTAGAAAGAGGGAGTTTTGAAAAAACGTGGCCCTCCAGCCAGTACACGTAGACACCGTGCCGTCTCTGTGCTGAGGCGTTTGTACCGGCGACCGTATCTCTAAACCCAACCGCGCACTAGGGCGTTGGGGAGTGGATCGCCTCTGGTCTACTTGGTAGACTTTGGGCGATCCGCTCCCCGGTGGTCGGCCTCAGAACCTGGGACACCGGGAGCGGATCAGCTTGTTGCAACACTCTAGCAGAGGATGAGGGACCGGAGCACGAACGTTGCTCTCGGACCGTAGCAGGGGTGGGTGTGTTTTCAGGGTAGTAGTACTTTTGGATGGGTAGGGGAGGGAGAGAGTAGGGGAGGGAGAGAGTAGGGGAGGGAGAGAGTAGGGAGTTGGGGAGTTGGGGAGTTGGGGAGTTGGGGAGTTGGGGAGTTGGGGAGAGGATTAGTACTCCCCCTGGGGCGGGTGCGCTGTCGCGCACACCACCCTCGCCACCACCCCGCTAGCGCCTGGCTCTCAGGTAGCGGTATCGTGTGTAGTCTTGGACGTTGCGGCTCGCGTGGCTCCCCGCCGGGCCGTGCCGTCCCTAACGCACCTGGCGCTGCGCGTAGGCAAACATTTGTACTGCCTGCCTGCTCTTTAAGTGTCCCTTCGGCTTTCAAGGGATCGCGCTACGCGCTCGCTACGCGCCCTTGAGAGCCTACGGTGTGGTTTGTAGCAGCCACGCAGCATAGCGCGCGCTGACTACGCCCTGGAGTACCGCACATGAACGCCATAGGTCACCCGATCCGTACCGCCCTCGCTGCAATCGCCGCACGTCGCGAAGCCGCCGTAGAAATCGTAGAAATCGTGGACCGGAAGCCGTGCCCCGGTTGCGGAGATGAGACGTACGACCGGGTGCTACGTGCGAACGATGGCGTGTGCGAGCGCTGCGCGTCGGACGTACAAGCGAAGCTCGACGCGGAGCATGCACTTTGGGAGCGTCGGTTTTACGCACACGAAGTAGCGCTAGCCGCGGAAGTGGCGAAATGGGAGAGCCGGTTCTGCGCGCATTGCGAGGGGTGGACGAAACATAGTCCTGAGCATGGGTGCCTGGAGTGCGAGAGCGAGTTCTAACGCGGGCGGAACGCGAAACCCGCTAGCCGAAAGGCTAGCGGGTCTTTTTTTGGTTGGCCGTGATCGGGGTAGATGAACACCGCGCTTGCGGTACTCACCCGCTCGGACATCACCCGCCCCTACCGTTCGCCCTGATCGCATCTTAGCATCGCTCCCTACGGGCTACCCCTGGCGCGCTGCTCGGACGATGCGAGGCGACCGGTAGACGTGCGAGTGATTAGTCCTCCGCGCGTTCCGTTCCCGCGTGGTTGCCGCCGTGGAGCACGAGAGGCTCTTGGTTCCGGCGAGTGATCGCGGGGAACGGGCCACCGGTGGAGCTGAAGCTGAACGGGCTGGCCTCCTGCGGCTACCCCGGCATCATCGCTCCGGGACCGGGTGCGGCCAGCTCGCCCGCGCCAATGTTACACCGTGCAGAGCTGAAGGAACGCGCCCGCCTCGCGTTCAGTGGGGAAGTAGTGACGCGGCCCATCGCCCTCGCGCAGCTCGACCACCCAGAACAACACCCCGCCTGCGCCGTCCGTCCTCGCGATGTACCCCATGCGGTACTTGGCGACCCGGATACGATCAGCCAGCCCTAGGCCGTGCGTCCACCAGGTAGGGATGGCAGACAACCATTGCACACCGTCCTGATACGCCTGTTTCATGGCTTCCCCGGCTCCCCCGGCTGCGCCCTTCTCACCGGCATGTGTTTTAGCTCGGCCCGACAGTCCACGCACCAAGCCATTAGCCCGAACCCGCGATACCCGCGCCACCAGACCCCCGCGCCGTGTGCTCGCACACACTCATACCACCACATTGATCCCTCTCTTTCCTAGCGCGCGCGTCGTTCAAATGTACGAATGTTGGAACGCGCGTGGCGCTCGCCGTCGGCGGCATGGTCACGGTCCCGGACTTGACTAAGCCGTCGTTGCTCGTGGCGTTCGAACACCGCGCGGTTGCCCTGGGAGCGTTCCGCGGCTAGCTCCATGTCTTCGTCTCCGTACTCGGCCAGCGCCTTAATCAGCGCGAAGCTATCGTATTGCGCCCGGAGTGCATCGGTAAAGACGAACGCGCTCCCATGATGGACGACCCGCAGGTCGCGCTGTGACTGCCCCGCGTAGCGCGGTAAGCCGTCGTTGAATTGCTCGAACCCCTCGTATGAGCGGCTGCTGATCCACCTCGCGCCCATATACCCGCGGACCTCGGTAATGAACGCAGCCATGCGCCGAATGTCCACCTCGGCCATGCTCGACCGCTGGACGGTGCACAGGATGCGTACGCTTCCTTTCCGGCATTGGGTTAACAGCTGGAGCAGCTCGACGGGAAAGGTTGCGTGGGTTTTCTGGTTAAAGGTGTTCCCGACCTCGTCCCACAGAAATACCACCGGGTCCGCGCTCTTGTTTTCGGCCTGGTCGCGGAGCTGCTCGACCATGTACCGCCAGCCGAGTTTTCTCAAATCGCCATCCTCCCCAGTCCAGCCCATATTGGTATAGATGCGCGCCCCGCGATATTTGCGCTTGATCTGGTTGAGCTGATTCACGCAGTAGGCGGATTTGCCCGACCCGTACATGCCTACGACCAGCTCCAGGCCGTACAGCCGCGGCGGTTTGCCCAGGACCATACGCCGCCAGTTGTCCGCGATCAGATAGCCCACCACCCGCATAGGATCACCTAACCAGATGACATCCAGCGGGATCAGCAGCCACCCCAGGATCGCGCGCCCTAACCAGAGTAGCCACCTCGCGCAGCTCGTCAGCGCCCGCCGAACCCACGCAACCACGACCAGCCGGTAATCACCCAATCTGTCGCGAAGAGTCCCGCGCTCGCGCCCAAGACCCACTTCAAGGCGTCCATCGGCAGGAGCTGCGAGGCTGGTAAGAGTGCTGCCACGATCGGGGCTGTGTCGAACGTCGCCGCCATGTCTAGATCGCTGATCGCTGACGGTATCCCCTCGATTAGCCATAGGACCATCGAGGCCACCACTGCGGTTACTGCTGTTATTAGCATCGTCTTTCTCGCTGTATTCCTGTGTCACTTGTTATTCAACTTTCGGAGCAGTGCCGCGGCGAACCCCGCGCCAGTGCCAAGTTTGATCAGCGCATCGGCTAACGGTTTCCAGGGACACCACCACGGCGCGAACTCGGCGAGCACGGTATAGCTGCCGTTGCCACCGCCGAGCAGTCCAGGAGTGCCCATGGTGATGCCGCTAAACGCGTTGCAGTCGCCGTCTGTCAGTCCGTCCCGCAGATTGCCTAGCTCGTCCACGACGCGCCCTACCGCGTTCGTCTTGGCGTTCCAGGCAGCAGACACGCTGTTGTGTTGCTCCTGGAGCGTTTCAGGATCAGGGACGAGGTGTTGCATGAGTGCCGCCCACCATGCAGCGGGTCCGGCACTGATAGCCGCGGCGATATCCCCCGGCCAGCTCCAGATGGTGGTCCCGTCGTTGCCCGATGGTGGTGGTGGTACCGCGGTTGACGTTGGTGTCGCTCCCCCGCCTCCTGGTGGTGGTGTTGCCGTTGCGGCTGGTGGTGGCGTTGGCGTTGCGGTTGGCGCCGGGGTGGGTGTTGGTGGCGGCGCCGGCCAGGACGCCGGCGGATCAGCCGGACTAAGCGCAAGTTGACCGCTTGACCATTCGGCCGCATGCGCGTAGATGGTGCCCGCCGGATTATCTGGGTCGTCGTTCCCGGAGGCGTATACCACGGAGGCTGACCCCGACGCCGCGCCCTTTAGCCAGCTCGTGCCGTACATGTTCGTTGGCAGACCCTTTATCCGGGACGGTTGGCACACCGTGTTTTCGATGGTGGTGCCTAGCACCTCGATGCGGAGCAGGTATTCCAGCGGATAGCCGAGCGTTCGCGGTGGAAGATAGGTTTCTGTGTAGCCACAATTCCCGCCCTGGGTAATCACGTCAGCCGTCGACCAGGCCGTGCCCCGCTCAAACCAATCAAAGGTGCTGTTCCAGGTGACCGGGTAGATAGTCACGCGATAGGTTAGCGACGTGTTGTGGTTGCGCTCGATGAAAATCCCGGAGTAGGGATCGTTGCGATAGCGGGACGTGTGCAGCAGCTCGTGATAGGTTGGGTAGTCAGCGCTGCCGTACTGGATGCGCGGGTATGCGTGGCGATACCGGTAATCCTCGGAGGTCGCTGTGTTCGTGGACACCCGCACATCGGCAAAATAATTGACGGCGTAGGTACTCGTTGGGAACCCGTAGCCGCCGGACGTTTTGTACCGACCTGGTCCTACCCAGGTGAGATAGGGACTTTCGCTCCAGTGATCCGAGCCGAGTTTTTCGCGCCACTTCTGCCCGCTCGCCACGGTGTAGGTGACGACGTAGACCGTGCCAGCCGTGATCGCGTACGGCGTTGTCAGCGCCACCGACTGCCACCCTCCCGCCGAGGCTAGGCCGTTCCAGGTTGCGCTCGCTAGTTCTGTCCCGCCCTGCGTCCACAGTTTCAGCGTGCTGGAGGTGGCCGAGCTGTCCGACGCTTTGTAGAAGCGTAAATGTGTGACGTGCCCGGCGAACGTCGATTTAAACTGCGTGCCTAGTGTTGTTTCCGCCGTGGCGTTGACCGTGGTCGTTGGCGTCAGATCGAGCGGCCACAGCATACAGCCGTACTCGCACGGTTCCCCGGCAGCCGCGAACGCCGCGCCACTCGACAGCGCCAGCCAGAGTGCCCCGCCGACTACTGCTAGGATGAGAGAGCGGAGGATGCCAGCCCCCGCGTACGTTTTCATGGTTTGCTACTTTCAATGGCACAACACGGCCGGGACGTTTGGTACCGCCCCGGCCGTGTTGGTGGAATACCCGCGAGTGATTAGCGCGCGAAACGCTTAACGAGGCGAGGGAAGAGCTTCACCGCGATAAACAAGCCGAGTAGCGGCACCAGATCAATGATCAGCGCGGGAACGCCGGTCGTTGTGTTGGTGAGGTCGCTTACCAGCGTGCCGGTAATAGAGCCTAGGTCCATTTTTGATACTCCTTTCTTAAAATTGGAATTGTTTAAATGCTGCGTTCCAGATGAAGCGAACGAACGCATAGGCGACCGCGAACGCGAGCATGAACCTCAACGTTGCGGCGAGTAGGGCGAGGCGATCAACCAGCACCTCGATATCGGATTCGAGGGCGGCAAACCGGCAATCGATGACGGAGGCGACCCCGGCCATTGCCTCCGCTTCTGTGGAACCTGACCCCGGAACGGTGCAGGAGGGAACGAACGCGTAGGCCGTGCTGACCTTCGCGCCAGCGGCCAGGCCGACCAGGACCAGGACGCAGACCAGCAGTAGCCGCGCCATTAGGCGTAGGCCCGTACGCGCGTGATGTGCATGACCTGGGGCGATGTACCGACCTCGCGCACGCAGGACGCGCACAGCGTGACCGGGACCGCACAGGCTCCCCCGACAAGCAGAAGGTGATAGTGACCCGAGCCGACCCGTCGAATGTGGGCCACCTTGCAGCGCTCACACCAATCGGCGCAGGTTGGGATGGGAAGCCTCCCGAGGGCCAGCGGTGCTTGCAGCATGAAGTCCTGGGGAAGCACCGTTTTTGTGTGTTTAGGCTGCACGGCCGTTACTAGCAGCCGGAGTAGGTGCACCGGAGGCAACGACGCGGGCCTGCTCCAGGACCGAGCGAGCTTTGGCCCCCTGGGAGGCGTCAATACCCATTCTGTTGCCCCACGGTGAGACGTAGACCCGCTCGTTTTTGTGGGTTACGGACACGGAGCCGTGGACCCGTACCGGGGTTTCGACTGGGAGGTCTGCGGGGATGTCTTCTTCTCGCATGGTAATGCGCTCGACCTGCTCTCTGACCCCTTCGCCTGTGCGGATAAGCACCTGCATGAGCGGCGAGCCGTCCCGCGCTAAGACCTGTGCGCCAGTGTCGAACCGGGTTACAGGGGTAATGCCTAGGTAGGCACCTTCGAATACGCAATTCACACTCTTTTTGAAATCAGCCATTGTCAATCCTCTACTAGTCGGCCCGTTAGCGGCCAGATAATTACGTCGCCTTCGTCCAGCCCCTTACTCAGGTACTTTGCAGCGTAGGAAGCGACTGCTCCAGCGTTGCGGGGCGTTGATAATCTTGCGTAGCCATGTGTGCGGTACCACTCCTGAGCGAGTGTTGCAATGTCGCCGTAGCGCTGATTTGGTCCCCAATAGCGCGCCCGTAGTTCCTCCCCGGTGTCAATCAGGGGATGAGCATGTGGCCACCCGTTGCGCTGGTATTCCACCGCGATTACTGCTTTGATCGGCCGACCTAATGCACGTTCGCTGTCACGGCACCACCTCCGCACGTAGCCCTTAAATAAATCGGCTGGCATTGGTTTTTCTCCGTTGCGGTCTGTTGACCAATTGCGGTCTGCATAGCGGTTTTGATCGATCGTCAGCCCCCCGAACACCTGCGCGTTCGGTACGACTTTGGTGGTGATCCAGTCGCCCCACGCCTGGCGATTGCGTACCAGTTCACACCCACTGCACCCCCGGCAGTTGGAGCCGGGACAGTAGATAGCGGCATCACCTCCTCTCTCTATTTATCTCGATTAGGCAAGGTACGACCGTCTAGAAAGAGGGAGTTTTGAAAAAACGTGGCCCTCCAGCCAGTACACGTAGACACCGTGCCGTCTCTGTGCTGAGGCGTTTGTACCGGCGACCGTATCTCTAAACCCAACCGCGCACTAGGGCGTTGGGGAGTGGATCGCCTCTGGTCTACTTGGTAGACTTTGGGCGATCCGCTCCCCGGTGGTCGGCCTCAGAACCTGGGACACCGGGAGCGGATCAGCTTGTTGCAACACTCTAGCAGAGGATGAGGGACCGGAGCACGAACGTTGCCCTCGGACAGTAGCAGGGGTGGGTGTGTTTTTAGGGTAGTAGTACTTTTGGATGGGTAGGGGAGGGACAGAGTAGGGGGGGGGAGAGAGTAGGGGAGGGAGAGAGTAGGGAGTTGGGGAGTTGGGGAGTTGGGGAGAGGATTAGTACTCCCCCTGGGGCGGGTGCGCTGTCGCGCACACCACCCTCGCCACCACCCCGCTAGCGCCTGGCTCTGAGGTAGCGGTATCGTGTGTAGTCTTGGACGTTGCGGCTCGCGTGGCTCCCCGCCGGGCCGTGCCGTCCCTAACGCACCTGGCGCTGCGCGTAGGCAGTCATTTGTACTGCCTGCCTGCTCTTTAAGTGTCCCTTCGGCTTTCAAGGGATCGCGCTACGCGCTCGCTACGCGCCCTTGAGAGCCTACGGTGTGGTTTGTAGCAGCCACGCAGCATAGCGCGCGCTGACTACGCCCTGGAGTACCGCACATGAACGCCATAGGTCACCCGATCCGTACCGCCCTCGCTGCAATCGCCGCACGTCGCGAAGCCGCCGTAGAAATCGTAGAAATCGTGGACCGGAAGCCGTGCCCCGGTTGCGGAGATGAGACGTACGACCGGGTGCTACGTGCGAACGATGGCGTGTGCGAGCGCTGCGCGTCGGACGTACAAGCGAAGCTCGACGCGGAGCATGCACTTTGGGAGCGTCGGTTTTACGCACACGAAGTAGCGCTAGCCGCGGAAGTGGCGAAATGGGAGAGCCGGTTCTGCGCGCATTGCGAGGGGTGGACGAAACATAGTCCTGAGCATGGGTGCCTGGAGTGCGAGAGCGAGTTCTAACGCGGGCGGAACGCGAAACCCGCTAGCCGAAAGGCTAGCGGGTCTTTTTTTGGTTGGCCGTGATCGGGGTAGATGAACACCGCGCTTGCGGTACTCACCCGCTCGGACATCACCCGCCCCTACCGTTCGCCCTGATCGCATCTTAGCATCGCTCCCTACGGGCTACCCCTGGCGCGCTGCTCGGACGATGCGAGGCGACCGGTAGACGTGCGAGTGATTAGTCCTCCGCGCGTTCCGTTCCCGCGTGGTTGCCGCCGTGGAGCACGAGAGGCTCTTGGTTCCGGCGAGTGATCGCGGGGAACGGGCCACCGGTGGAGCTGAAGCTGAACGGGCTGGCCTCCTGCGGCTACCCCGGCATCATCGCTCCGGGACCGGGTGCGGCCAGCTCGCCCGCGCCAATGTTACACCGTGCAGAGCTGAAGGAACGCGCCCGCCTCGCGTTCAGTGGGGAAGTAGTGACGCGGCCCATCGCCCTCGCGCAGCTCGACCACCCAGAACAACACCCCGCCTGCGCCGTCCGTCCTCGCGATGTACCCCATGCGGTACTTGGCGACCCGGATACGATCAGCCAGCCCTAGGCCGTGCGTCCACCAGGTAGGGATGGCAGACAACCATTGCACACCGTCCTGATACGCCTGTTTCATGGCTTCCCCGGCTCCCCCGGCTGCGCCCTTCTCACCGGCATGTGTTTTAGCTCGGCCCGACAGTCCACGCACCAAGCCATTAGCCCGAACCCGCGATACCCGCGCCACCAGACCCCCGCGCCGTGTGCTCGCACACACTCATACCACCACATTGATCCCTCTCTTTCCTAGCGCGCGCGTCGTTCAAATGTACGAATGTTGGAACGCGCGTGGCGCTCGCCGTCGGCGGCATGGTCACGGTCCCGGACTTGACTAAGCCGTCGTTGCTCGTGGCGTTCGAACACCGCGCGGTTGCCCTGGGAGCGTTCCGCGGCTAGCTCCATGTCTTCGTCTCCGTACTCGGCCAGCGCCTTAATCAGCGCGAAGCTATCGTATTGCGCCCGGAGTGCATCGGTAAAGACGAACGCGCTCCCATGATGGACGACCCGCAGGTCGCGCTGTGACTGCCCCGCGTAGCGCGGTAAGCCGTCGTTGAATTGCTCGAACCCCTCGTATGAGCGGCTGCTGATCCACCTCGCGCCCATATACCCGCGGACCTCGGTAATGAACGCAGCCATGCGCCGAATGTCCACCTCGGCCATGCTCGACCGCTGGACGGTGCACAGGATGCGTACGCTTCCTTTCCGGCATTGGGTTAACAGCTGGAGCAGCTCGACGGGAAAGGTTGCGTGGGTTTTCTGGTTAAAGGTGTTCCCGACCTCGTCCCACAGAAATACCACCGGGTCCGCGCTCTTGTTTTCGGCCTGGTCGCGGAGCTGCTCGACCATGTACCGCCAGCCGAGTTTTCTCAAATCGCCATCCTCCCCAGTCCAGCCCATATTGGTATAGATGCGCGCCCCGCGATATTTGCGCTTGATCTGGTTGAGCTGATTCACGCAGTAGGCGGATTTGCCCGACCCGTACATGCCTACGACCAGCTCCAGGCCGTACAGCCGCGGCGGTTTGCCCAGGACCATACGCCGCCAGTTGTCCGCGATCAGATAGCCCACCACCCGCATAGGATCACCTAACCAGATGACATCCAGCGGGATCAGCAGCCACCCCAGGATCGCGCGCCCTAACCAGAGTAGCCACCTCGCGCAGCTCGTCAGCGCCCGCCGAACCCACGCAACCACGACCAGCCGGTAATCACCCAATCTGTCGCGAAGAGTCCCGCGCTCGCGCCCAAGACCCACTTCAAGGCGTCCATCGGCAGGAGCTGCGAGGCTGGTAAGAGTGCTGCCACGATCGGGGCTGTGTCGAACGTCGCCGCCATGTCTAGATCGCTGATCGCTGACGGTATCCCCTCGATTAGCCATAGGACCATCGAGGCCACCACTGCGGTTACTGCTGTTATTAGCATCGTCTTTCTCGCTGTATTCCTGTGTCACTTGTTATTCAACTTTCGGAGCAGTG
>MWWA01000332.1_pt1 | contig 12593 bp, 5 predicted proteins | sample 1047341 | NCBI WGS metagenome assembly MWWA01 (sample SAMN06349978, study PRJNA376086) | soil metagenome | isolation source: MS5-1 sample Antarctic (ecotone) soil | place: Antarctica | collected 2015-01-13
ATGTAGCCGGTGGCCTTCGCCTCGACACTCTGATGGGTATAAACGGTGCCGGTATTATGACATACAATATTAATGGCGTAGTGCATGGTTTAAAATTCAACGGAAACATAGCCGACGTTTTACGGGGCGATGGCAGTTTTGGCGCTGTACCGGGTGGTGGTGGAAGTAGTAGCGGCGCATTCTGGTCTCTAACAGGGAACAGTGGTACCGAACCTGCTAACCATTTTGTAGGTACCACCGATAACCAGCCCCTCAGTTTCAGGCTCAATAACCAGTGGGCTGGCAGATGGGATGGAGCCGCTAATAATTATTCTATTGGTATAGGCGCATTACAAAAAAACACTTCAGGCTACAGCAATGTAGCTATTGGCTCAAAAGCTTTATATAATAATACCGCATTCAGTAATTTGGTGGCAATGGGCGATTCAGCGCTCTTTAATAATGGCATAGGAGCTTTCTTCGGTGATGGAATTAGAAATACAGCTATTGGGTCCAAAGCACTTTATTCTAACACCAGAGGAAATGGTAATACTGCAAACGGTTTTAATGCGCTTTATTCTAACACCACAGGACGTCAAAATACCGCGAATGGCTATAATGCTCTTTACTCCAATACAACTAGTAATTATAATACGGCCAGCGGAGTTTTTGCGCTTAATTTCAACACTACCGGAGGTGGAAACACCGCGAATGGAAACCGGGCACTTTTTAGCAATACGACTGGAACTTATAATACGGCCATTGGCTATGATGCTGATGTTAGTTTTGGTACTTTAAGTAACGCTACAGCTATAGGCGCTTTTTCAAAAGTTAATTCCAATAACAAAGTGCGCATTGGCAACACTTCAGTGACGGTTATTGAAGGGCAGGTGGCTTATACTTTTCCCTCCGACGGGCGTTTCAAAACTCATGTTTCAGAAAATATAAAAGGCCTCGAATTTATTATGATGCTGCGGCCCATCTCTTATAACTTTCAAACACGTAAATATGATGCTTTTATTAAAGGAGAAGATGCTGATGTACAATATGCTTCAATGACAGATTATACCGAATCGGAAAACCTGCGCCACAATGGCTTTATAGCTCAGGAAGTCGAAAATGCAGCAATTAAAGCTGGCTATGGATTTGATGGCGTGGTGGCGCCTAAAAACAGTAAAGAAGCTTACGGTCTTTCTTATTCACAATTTGTAGTGCCATTGGTAAAAGCTGTGCAGGAACAACAGGTGATCATTGAAAAACAACAAAAACAAATTGTTGATTTGTTGAAACGTGTAGAAGCTCTCGAAAAAAGATAGTTCATTTTAAAGTTACTGAATGAAAAAGATAATATTTATTACCGCTTTACTCCTCAACCTAAACATGTTTGGCCAGGAAGTTTTAAAATTCAAAATGGCGGAAGTGTATCCATTCAAAATGGAATCGAACTCTTGTTGCAGGGTGGTATTACATTGGATAATGGCAGCAGCCTGTTAAACAACGGCACTATTACATTAAAAAATAATACACTCGCCAATACCAGCAACTGGAACGATCTGTCTATACTAGGCGCATTAACCGGAACAGGGGTGGTCATCTTTAACAGCACTCATGCGCAGCAATTTGCCGGAACTACAAGCTTCTTTACGGTTTATATAAACACAAAAGATCTTACCATAAATAACAATCTCCACATTTCAAATTTGCTGCGGCTGATAAATGGAAAGATAAATACAGCAAACTATGTGGTTGCCCTGGTGAACACTGCTGCTTCATCTCTTGAAAATGATATATCCAACAACGATTATATTGCCAGCTGGATCAATGGAAATTTTAAAAGAACGATCGCAACGAATACCAGCAGTTATGATTTTCCAATTGGCAATACAGAAAGAAGTAATCTTTTAAAATTCGTCAATAATAATATTACAGGCACTTCAGAACTTTCGGTTTCTTTTGATCCCAAACCCGGTACTGATGCCGGGCTGAATGTGACTGAAAACCTTAATATCTATACAGCAGTCAATAATGGCGGTGTGTGGAAACTGGTACCAAATATTTCTGCTACAAGTGGTACCTATGCATTGCATCTTTATTTCAATGGCTTCACCGGTTTAACTGATAATCAATTTGGCATCCTGCGCAGGCCCGATGCCAGCAGCAATGCAGCAGACTGGATGGTACCTGCCGGAAGTTTGCTGGAACCGGAAAACGGAACCGGCAGAAAACTAAGCGATGGTTTTGCAAGACGATATAATATTTCAAATTTCAGTCAATGGGGTATTGGTATGACAGGATTTACCTCCTGTGAAGATTGTCCTTCAGCATGTACATATACACAAGGTTTTTATGGAAATAAAAATGGCCAGGCTTGTTATGATAATTCTGGTACCACTGTTAGTACAACAGAGCTTATGCTGAATGCCTTTGGGGCTACAACATCAAAAGTCTTTGGCAATGTTGTTAACCGTCGCTTCTTCACATTATTTAAAACAGATATCAACAACGGTAACATTTTTAAGATGCTGCCGGGCAGCGGTAATTCAAAAGCTATTGCGGTTGACAATGTTCTTCCTTACGATGGGGCCTATTATGATGATCCATCAACCTGGCCCCTGGTTCCTATCTCAACAAAAAGAAATCAAAAAGGAAAGATCGGTAACCAGTTGCTTGCGCAAACAATAACATTATGGTTCAATGTCCGTACGAGTAGTTCGTTGGGTACTATTGATCTCTCCATGGACACTTTGTTGACATCTTCTCAAACTCATTGCGGCAGTGTAATTATTTCCGGCAACCTTTCAAAATTTGGTATTCAACATGAAGTGATCAGTTATTTGAATGGTGGTAATGGTTATTCAAACAATGTAAATGGTTTGTTGCAATTAGCGAATGACATATTGGGTGGAGCCAATACCTCTCTTTATCCGAATAATGTAAAAGATGCTGTGGAAATGCTCAATAGAGCCTTTGATGGTTGCAGAATCTTAACAGGCACTTTGCCATATGTAGAATCTGAACTAGTGACACTTCAAGCTGCGTCTAAGACCATGGTTAGAGAAACAACGGCGGAAAGCTTTCAGGTAACGGCGTATCCCAATCCAAGCACCAAAAATTTTACAATAGCCGTACAAACAGATACAAAAGAAAAAATAATGATGCAGGTAGTTGATATTCTTGGAAGAGTTATTGAAATAAGAAATGTGACTGCCAATTCAATTATAACGTTTGGTGATGCTTATAGGGCAGGAACCTATTTCGTAAGAGTAATGCAGGGAAAAGAACATAAGGAGATTAAACTGATAAAATTAACTGACTAAAATTATTAAACAAATAAACTGTTTTTATGAGAAAAATATTAATCATCTGTTTTTTGCTCTTTAGTATAGTAGCCTATACTCAGCCAGGAAGCCTCGACAATAGTTTTGGAGTTTTTGGTATTTCAACCCAACCGGTTTTAACGCATTATACAGATATAGCTGTGCAACCCGGTGATGGTAAAATTGTTGTCATTAGTGCAAACCCCAACTCAGCTATGTTCCGTTATACCAGTAATGGTATATTAGATAATAGCTTCGGAGTAAATGGGAAAGTTGATGTTTCTTATTTGCCAAAAGATCTTGCAATAACCGCTACCGGAAAAATTGTAGTGGCTGGGGGAAATGGTTCGATTTATCAATATAACGCAGATGGAAGCCCCGACCTGGGTTTTGGTCTTGCAGGTGTTGCTGCGATTGACGTATCACCAATTCAGGTATCGTTCAACGCAATTACCATAGATGCACAAAACAGGGTGCTGGCTGCCGGAGCTGCATTTTTCTCTGGTTTTGAAACAGCCACATTTATAATTGCCCGGGTAAATGCTAATGGCACACCCGACGGGTCTTTTAACGGTGGTAGCAGTGTGTTCATTGACCCATTTGATAATGAATATGAGCGAGAAGCGGAAGCCATTTCTGTAAGGAATGATGGAAAAATAATTGTGTTGGTTGATTCCCGTATACCAGGCAATATTGGAAACGAAGATTTTCTCATCAGTTATAATGATAATGGAAGTCTCAATACCGGATTTTCCGATGATGGAAGGCTGAATTTTCAAAATGATTTTAAAGCTTCGGCAGTAGATGCCAACGCTAAAATATTATTGGTAGCTAACCCCGTTAATAGTCTTGTGCGTATCAACTCCGATGGAACAGTTGATAATAGCTTCGGAAATTCTGGTTTTGTTATTCCACCCATTTACGGGAATGCTTTTTCCATCCAAACAGACGGAAGAATTATAGTTGCAGGAAGTAGTTTTAATTCCAATTCCATATTAAGTTTTGCACTTTGCCGGTATAACCAGGATGGTACACTTGACAATAGTTTTGGAAATGCGGGAACGGTCATTACTTCACTGAATTTAAGGTCGGAAATATTCGATGTAGCTATACACAATAAGAAAGTATATGCTGGAGGAACTCTTTATGTTCCTGCTCCAAGCCCATACACAGTACTGGGAAATCCTTTTGGGGTTTTAGCAGCCTATGATGGTAGCGCTGTTAAATTAAATTGTCCCGGCAATCAGCAACACAATACCGACCCTGATCAATGCTATGCAACGGTAATCAATATTGATCCGGTATTAATTCCATCGGATGTACCTGTCACGGTTAATTATAAAATAGAATTCAATGGTAATTTAATTGAACAAGGTGTTGGTAGTGTAAGCGGCAAACATTTCAGTAAAGGAGTTACAACTGTTACTTATTCATTGGCTGAAGGAGCCGGACAAGCATGTAGCTTTACCGTTTCTGTGGCCGATGGACAGGCTCCGGCTTTAGTTTGTCCACAAGATATTACTATGAATACTAGCCCCGGTCAATGTTCATCCATTATACCGCAATCCCAATTAGGCAGTGCAACTGCAACTGATAATTGTGATGGTAACCGATTGGTAACGTTAACAGGTATCCCTAGTGGAAATATTTATCCTGTAGGAATCACCAACATTAATTACTCCGCTACAGATGAAGCGGGAAAAACTGCTACCTGCTCCCAAAAAATAACAGTTGTCGATAATGAGCCACCAACCATTACAGGAGAATCTGCAAGCACTTATGTTTTGTCGCCATCAAATCATACCATGCGTGATGTGTACCTGGATTATACCATTAACGATAATTGTTCTTTCACCTATGATATCAGTGTGAAAAGTAACGAACCTGTTAATGGTACAGGTGACGGGGATACTGATCCTGATTGGGAAATTGTAAATAAGTATCATGTAAGGCTGCGGGCAGAAAGATCGGCCAATGGTAACGGAAGAATTTATACAATTACAATCACTGCTGTTGATCTGTCAGGAAATACCACCACTAAACCAATTGATGTTAGCGTGCCGCATAATATTAAAAAACCTGTTAGTGGCAAACCATTTAAAGTTGGATCAACTGTTGCATTTGAGGGAGAGTTTTGGGATATACCGGGAAATAAACACACCGCAAAATGGCTGATCAATGAATCAACGACAGCTAAAGCAACAGTAACTGAACCTTCCGGCAATAAGAATGGAACTATTACGGGGAGTTACAAATTCAGCGCAGCGGGAGTTTACAAACTTCGGATGAATGTAACTGATCAGAACGGAGTAACTTCTTATGCCAACACTAATGCTGATCTTGACGCTATCGTTGTGATCTATGATCCCAATGGCGGGAATACTTATGGCGGAGGTTATTACAATTCACCTGCCGGGGCATTGAAATCAAATCCAACAGCAACAGGTAAGGCAAGCTATGGTTTTGCCATGAATTACTTTAAGAATTCAACTAATCCGAAAGGTGAAACCCAGTTTGAATTTAAAGTTGGGGATTTTGAATTCAATGCACTGAATTTCGAATATCTCGTTATCAGTAATTCAATGGCACAGTTTAAAGGAACAGGAAAAATAACCGGTGGTCAAAGCGGTGTTGGATTTACAATGACAGTAATTGATGGACAATTGGATGGGACAGGTGTTGATAAAATAAGAATGAAGATCTATAACAAAAACAACGGCCAGGTCTATTACGATAACCAGCTGGGTGCTAGTGATGCGGCATTACCAACACAGGCAGTGGGGGCAAACAGTACGATTGTAATAAGCGGTACGAATGCAAGCATTACGTCTGCTAATAGAAATCAGCAAGCGGAAATAGAAACAAAAACAGAGGAGGCTATAAATGATCTTGATGTAATTGCTTTCCCAAATCCGAGTAGAAACAATTTTACATTAAGCGTTAAAGGAAACGTAAATGAAAAAATAACTATGCAGGTAATTGATATTCTTGGAAGAGTTATTGAAATAAGAAATGTGACTGCCAATTCAATTATAACGTTTGGTGATGCTTATAGGGCAGGAACCTATTTCGTAAGAGTAATGCAGGGAAAAGAACATAAGGAGATTAAACTGATAAAATTAACTGACTAAAATTATTAAACAAATAAACTGTTTTTATGAGAAAAATATTAATCATCTGTTTTTTGCTCTTTAGTATAGTAGCCTATACTCAGCCAGGAAGCCTCGACAATAGTTTTGGAGTTTTTGGTATTTCAACCCAACCGGTTTTAACGCATTATACAGATATAGCTGTGCAACCCGGTGATGGTAAAATTGTTGTCATTAGTGCAAACCCCAACTCAGCTATGTTCCGTTATACCAGTAATGGTATATTAGATAATAGCTTCGGAGTAAATGGGAAAGTTGATGTTTCTTATTTGCCAAAAGATCTTGCAATAACCGCTACCGGAAAAATTGTAGTGGCTGGGGGAAATGGTTCGATTTATCAATATAACGCAGATGGAAGCCCCGACCTGGGTTTTGGTCTTGCAGGTGTTGCTGCGATTGACGTATCACCAATTCAGGTATCGTTCAACGCAATTACCATAGATGCACAAAACAGGGTGCTGGCTGCCGGAGCTGCATTTTTCTCTGGTTTTGAAACAGCCACATTTATAATTGCCCGGGTAAATGCTAATGGCACACCCGACGGGTCTTTTAACGGTGGTAGCAGTGTGTTCATTGACCCATTTGATAATGAATATGAGCGAGAAGCGGAAGCCATTTCTGTAAGGAATGATGGAAAAATAATTGTGTTGGTTGATTCCCGTATACCAGGCAATATTGGAAACGAAGATTTTCTCATCAGTTATAATGATAATGGAAGTCTCAATACCGGATTTTCCGATGATGGAAGGCTGAATTTTCAAAATGATTTTAAAGCTTCGGCAGTAGATGCCAACGCTAAAATATTATTGGTAGCTAACCCCGTTAATAGTCTTGTGCGTATCAACTCCGATGGAACAGTTGATAATAGCTTCGGAAATTCTGGTTTTGTTATTCCACCCATTTACGGGAATGCTTTTTCCATCCAAACAGACGGAAGAATTATAGTTGCAGGAAGTAGTTTTAATTCCAATTCCATATTAAGTTTTGCACTTTGCCGGTATAACCAGGATGGTACACTTGACAATAGTTTTGGAAATGCGGGAACGGTCATTACTTCACTGAATTTAAGGTCGGAAATATTCGATGTAGCTATACACAATAAGAAAGTATATGCTGGAGGAACTCTTTATGTTCCTGCTCCAAGCCCATACACAGTACTGGGAAATCCTTTTGGGGTTTTAGCAGCCTATGATGGTAGCGCTGTTAAATTAAATTGTCCCGGCAATCAGCAACACAATACCGACCCTGATCAATGCTATGCAACGGTAATCAATATTGATCCGGTATTAATTCCATCGGATGTACCTGTCACGGTTAATTATAAAATAGAATTCAATGGTAATTTAATTGAACAAGGTGTTGGTAGTGTAAGCGGCAAACATTTCAGTAAAGGAGTTACAACTGTTACTTATTCATTGGCTGAAGGAGCCGGACAAGCATGTAGCTTTACCGTTTCTGTGGCCGATGGACAGGCTCCGGCTTTAGTTTGTCCACAAGATATTACTATGAATACTAGCCCCGGTCAATGTTCATCCATTATACCGCAATCCCAATTAGGCAGTGCAACTGCAACTGATAATTGTGATGGTAACCGATTGGTAACGTTAACAGGTATCCCTAGTGGAAATATTTATCCTGTAGGAATCACCAACATTAATTACTCCGCTACAGATGAAGCGGGAAAAACTGCTACCTGCTCCCAAAAAATAACAGTTGTCGATAATGAGCCACCAACCATTACAGGAGAATCTGCAAGCACTTATGTTTTGTCGCCATCAAATCATACCATGCGTGATGTGTACCTGGATTATACCATTAACGATAATTGTTCTTTCACCTATGATATCAGTGTGAAAAGTAACGAACCTGTTAATGGTACAGGTGACGGGGATACTGATCCTGATTGGGAAATTGTAAATAAGTATCATGTAAGGCTGCGGGCAGAAAGATCGGCCAATGGTAACGGAAGAATTTATACAATTACAATCACTGCTGTTGATCTGTCAGGAAATACCACCACTAAACCAATTGATGTTAGCGTGCCGCATAATATTAAAAAACCTGTTAGTGGCAAACCATTTAAAGTTGGATCAACTGTTGCATTTGAGGGAGAGTTTTGGGATATACCGGGAAATAAACACACCGCAAAATGGCTGATCAATGAATCAACGACAGCTAAAGCAACAGTAACTGAACCTTCCGGCAATAAGAATGGAACTATTACGGGGAGTTACAAATTCAGCGCAGCGGGAGTTTACAAACTTCGGATGAATGTAACTGATCAGAACGGAGTAACTTCTTATGCCAACACTAATGCTGATCTTGACGCTATCGTTGTGATCTATGATCCCAATGGCGGGAATACTTATGGCGGAGGTTATTACAATTCACCTGCCGGGGCATTGAAATCAAATCCAACAGCAACAGGTAAGGCAAGCTATGGTTTTGCCATGAATTACTTTAAGAATTCAACTAATCCGAAAGGTGAAACCCAGTTTGAATTTAAAGTTGGGGATTTTGAATTCAATGCACTGAATTTCGAATATCTCGTTATCAGTAATTCAATGGCACAGTTCAAAGGCACTGGAAAAATTATAGGTGGACAAAGCGGTATTGGATTTACAATGACAGTAACCGATGGTGATATTGACGGAACCGGGGTTGATAAGATCAGAATGAAAATCTATAATAAAAATAACGGTGCAATAATTTATGATAATCAACCTGGGGCAAGTGATGCGGCCTTGCCAACACAGGCAGTTGGAGCAAATAGTGCTATTGTGATCAGTGGAACTAATTCGAGTTTGACATCTGTTAATACATCTCAAAAAGCAGAAATGGAAACAACAGCTCCTGAAGTTTCAAATGAGCTTGATGTGATTGCATTCCCAAATCCAAGTTTAAATAATTTTTCTATAACAGTACAAGCGGATGCAAAAGAAAAGATAGCAATGCAGGTAATGGATATGTATGGAAGAATAATTGAAACTAGAAATGTAAATGCGAATTCAATTACAAGGTTTGGTGATCGATACAGGCCGGGGACTTATTTTATCAGAATACAACAAGGTAAAGAGCATAAAGAAATAAAACTGATCAAGCTATCTGACTGATCAGCAACATCCCCAACAAAAACTGCCCTGATTTTACCAGGGCAGTTTTTTTTATTTTGCAACGTTAATTTCAATTAAAATCAAATCATTTATTTTAATAAACTTTTTAACAAAAGCAACTATTTATATTCCCCAAAAACCTCCCGTAATGTATCGGCAATTTCTCCCAGCGTACAATTATTTTCAACCGCTTCAATCACAATCGGCATCAGGTTTTCTCCGGATGAAGCTTTATCGTTCAACTCCTGCAAAATGGCATCGCATTTGCCGGGGTTTCTTTGCTGCCTGAGTTGTTGAAGTTTTTCAGTTTGCACCTGGCGGATATTATCATCGATCTTGAAAGGTGGAATGTTATTTGGTTCGTCGGATTGAAATTTGTTAACGCCTACAATGATCTTTTCGCCTGTTTCAATTTGTCGCTGGTATTCGTATGCACTGCGGGCAATTTCATCCTGCATAAAATGTTGTTCAATAGCCTGGACACTTCCACCCATTAAATCAATTTTTGCAACCAGTTCCCATGCTTTTTCTTCAACCTCATTGGTGAGTGCTTCAACAAAATAAGAACCTGCCAGTGGGTCGGCCGTATCCGCCACGCCACTTTCAAAAGCAACGATCTGTTGCGTACGCAATGCGATGCGGGCGGCTTCTTCCGTAGGTAAACTAAGCGCTTCATCATAACCGTTAGTATGCAGGGATTGCGTGCCTCCCAGCACGGCGGCTAGTGTTTGGATGGTTACTCTCGAAATATTGTTTTGCGGTTGTTGCGCGGTTAAAGTGCTTCCCCCGGTTTGGGTATGAAAACGGAGCATCATAGCTTTGGGATCGGTGGCGCCCAATTCCTTCATTATCTTAGCCCACATTCTGCGTGTTGCACGGAACTTTGCCACTTCTTCAAATAAGTTGTTATGGGCATTAAAAAAAAATGACAACCGTTTGCCAAATACATTTATATCCAATCCTTTTTCAATAGCTGCTTTCACATATGCCTTTCCGTTACTAAGTGTGAACGCAATTTCCTGCACTGCGGTGCTTCCTGCCTCCCGGATATGATAACCGGAAATGGATATCGTATTCCATTTAGGTAATTCATGACTGCACCATTCAAAAATATCAGTAATGATGCGCATGGAAGGTTTGGGCGGATAAATATAAGTTCCCCTGGCCGCGTATTCTTTTAAAATATCATTTTGAATGGTACCTGTAATTTTTGAAAGATCGGCACCTTGTTTTTTTGCAAGCGCTACATAAAATGCCAGCAAAATAAACCCCGTGGCATTGATCGTCATACTAGTTGAAACATCCTGCAAACGAATGCCATCAAATAAGGTTTCTATATCGCGAAGACTGTCAATAGCCACCCCTGCTTTTCCAACTTCACCTTCAGATAGTGCATGATCGCTGTCATAACCAATTTGCGTGGGCAAATCGAATGCAACGCTCAAACCATTCACACCATTTTTTAAAAGGTAATGATATCGTTTATTACTTTCTTCGGCGGTTGAAAATCCCGCATATTGCCTCATGGTCCATAAGCGGCCCCGATACATATCCGCCTGCACGCCGCGGGTATATGGAAATTGACCGGGCAACTCCTCAAAATTTTCAAGTGATGGCGCTTTCGGAACATCATCCGACATATACAATTTTTTTATCGCGATGCCACTGTCCGTAATTTTTTTATCAGCCGCCATGATATTACATTTAAAAAAAATGAATGGTGCAGAATCAACCAAACCAATCAGTGCATTAGTTTTTTAGCTTCATAATTCAAAGCCTCAGAAACAATAGTATGTAAAGTTCCTTTTTGTTGATTCATCACAAAGTCCAGCAATCTTTTATTCAGGTCAATACCTTTTGCATCCTGGGGCATGGAAGTGGCAACCTGGTTTATAATAAGCATGTTCTGATCCTTTAAGTTGCGGATAGCATCCCAGGCTGCGGCACTAACATAAATTTGTTGCGAAGTGTTATATTCAACTTCTTGTTTAATACTTTCCGTGAGCAATGACTGCATTTCTTTTGCACTCAGTCCGGGTTGACTGGCACGACTTATCAGGTTGGGTAAAGCAATGCGATCAGCTAAAACAATCAGGCGTTCGTAGGCCTGTAATTGCAATGGGCGGGTGCTATCCCCCGGCGCGGTTGTTTCAGCCTTTTTTTTCGTTCTTTCTTTATTAAAAATAAAAAACGTGACTAACGATATTAATAATGCTGCTGAAGCTACAATGAGGCTGATCATATTATCATCCATAAAACAATTATTTGGCGCAAAAATAAGGTAATACCGATTGGATTTCATAGTTACTACAAACGGTACTTACTAAAGCCAATCGCACCAAGGCTTTGCTTGAATTTCAGCCCCCGCACATTGAACTAAAATGAAATTCAGTTTGGTATAAGATGTTAAACACACGCTTATTGCTTTAACAATCCCCAATTGGTTTCCCGAAGGATTGTGCTTAAATTTGCATTCAAAACTTATTGATGGAAGCTACTTTAAATATCCCTGTAACATTTACGGAAGGTGCAATCAAGGAACTTACCCGGTTGGTGCATGAGCCTGGTTTTGACCAAACGCAAAAACTGCGCATAGGCGTAAAGGGTGGTGGTTGTTCCGGGATGACTTATATTTTAGGTTTTGATAAGAAAGATGAAAATGACACTGAATTTGACATTGCAGGCATTCAATGTGTAATGAATACCTCGCATGAACTTTATCTTTCCGGAATGCTTATTGATTGGGAAAATGGTTTAAATAACAGGGGTTTTACATTCAAAAATCCGAATGCCAGTACAACCTGCGGTTGCGGAACAAGCTTTGGTGTATAAATATTTTCATTTTGTAAATTATGAGGCTGTCTCAAAAGTAGGCAGTCTCTTTTTTATTTTCAGTAAAGCAGGCGGTTTTATTCACAAAACCATGTAGATAAGTTTTGTTCTATTTAAATGCAATAAATTGGATGATAATTTTGTCTAATTAATATGGCAAAACGTATACTCAGTGTAGCTTTTAAGGCATACCAGCAACACCA
>MWWA01000333.1_pt1 | contig 12582 bp, 8 predicted proteins | sample 1047341 | NCBI WGS metagenome assembly MWWA01 (sample SAMN06349978, study PRJNA376086) | soil metagenome | isolation source: MS5-1 sample Antarctic (ecotone) soil | place: Antarctica | collected 2015-01-13
AAAAGTGCCTTCGAGCTAACGGGAAACGTCAGACAATAATCCATCCCGACGGTGCTGATAAAAACGAGCGCGGCGGGATTGAATCCGAAACTCGTCGCAAAATAAATCATTGCCGGAACGAGTGCCGCCGCCCGCGCCGAGTGCGATGTCATATAAATATGCGAAGTCAAAGAAACAAACGCGACGGTTGCCAGAATCAGATATTGCGGGTCGGTTTTGTCAATCCCGCTGATAGAAAAAATGTTCTCGATAATCCATTGTGCCGCGCCTGTGTCAATCAACGCTTTCCCTAAAACAAGAGCCGCGCCGACAAAAATTATCAAATTCCACGACACCGATTTCAAACCGTCTTTCCAAGACATTACGCCAAAACCGGGCATCATCAAAACGAGTGCGCCGACGGTTGTTACAAGCGCGATTTCAAAATGATGAAAACTTTCCGTCATCCACAGCGCAACCATCACGCCCGCGACGACGATAGTTTTCCATTCGGCGGACGAAAACTTTTTCACCGTTTTCGTCTCTGTTTTTTCGAGTTTGATTGTGCGCTCCGTTTTACCCAAAAACATCTGCAAAATCACGAAACACGAAATCGCGCTTGCCGCAAAACCGAACGGAACGCCGTAAATCGCCCAACTCAAAAACGAAATTTCCGAACTTGAAACCTGCCGCAACAAATCATTAGCGATTAAATGAGAACCCGCGCCGATTAAAGTGCAAATAGTCGAAGTCAAAACGATGGTCGGAATAAGGAGCGCAAGTGCGCGGGTAACTTTCGCGTCGCCGATTTTGTCGCTCAAGCTATTAAAAACCGGCATTGCAACGGCGGCTCTGCCGGAAGTCGAAGGAATAAAAAATGAAAGAATCGTCAAAACTCCGGTGAGAAGCCAAAAAACTTGACTGACTTTGCTTGCTTTGGCGACGACGAGATTGGTCAGACGCGCCGCGAGATTTGTTTTCTTGACCGCTTCGCCCAACACAAACGCGCCAATCATTAGCCAGATAACGTCCGTCGCCAGCGAATCAAATAACGCTTCCTGCGGTCTGCCGCCCGACACAACCAAAACTATCGTTACGGCAAGCGCGACGAAAGCCGCGTTAATGCGCGTTGTTGACCAGAGAATCGTCGCCAACGCGAAACAAAAAAGCGCAATGCGGGCTTCGCGTGTCAGCGATGCGGGCAGCATTACGCCGATGCCGACCACCAGCGACATCGCAATCGGCAAAATTGCGTCAACCACCCAACGATAACGACGCGCCGAAAATATGCCGTCTTTGCCATCGGGCTGTTTGTCACTTTTTTCAAGCCGTGCGTCAATCTGCGCCCACAAACTTAAATCTTCCATTTTTTTTAGAACGCGGATGACGCGGATTGGCGCAGATAAGAATTTTAATTCGGCTTAAAAAAAACATTTGAAAACAATCCGCGAAAATCCGCGTTATCCGCGTCATCCGCGTTCTATCCTCTTCCCGTCATTGCTGAAAACTTTTCTTTTATATTCCGGTTTGCGTCCGAAATTCAGCAGCAGACCGACTTCGATTTCGGTTGCCTTGAGATAATTTATCAGTTGCGAAATGTGCGCGTCGTTGATGCTTTCCTTGGCTTTTAACTCGACAATTACGCAGTCCGCAACAATCAAATCCGCAAAATATTCGCCAACCAACGCCCCGCGATAATAAACATTTATCGGTTTCTGCTGAATGACTTTATAGTTCATTTCGCGCAACTCTAAACTCAAAGCGTTCTCATAAACTTTCTCGAGAAATCCATAACCGAGCGCGTTATAAACCTTATAAAAAGCCTTCAGTATGTCGCCCGTTACGTTTGAATGTAGTAAATTCTCCATAATTTTGATAGAACGCGGATAGCGCGGATGACGCGGATTTCCGCCGATTTTTTTAAATTACTTTTTAATTTTATAAATCAAATAAAAAGCAAAAATAAATAAAAATTCTTATCAGCGAAAATCTGCGTTATCCGCGTCATCCGCGTTCCATTCCATATCCAATCAAAATCGCCCGCATTATATTTTCCGCCGCTTGCTCCAACAATTCGGGCGCGTTTTCAATCGCTTCTTCTAAAGTGCAAGGTTCGCACAACATACTAAACATCGCGTCAATCCCGATTTTATAATTCTTTTCCCAACCGTCGTTGACCGTTCCGGCAATGGCAATGACGGGCAAATCAAACTTTTTCGCCCGCCGCGCCACTTCCGCCGGGATTTTGCCGTTCGGCGTTTGAAAATTGAGTCCGCCTTCCGCCGTGATAACCAAATCGGCATCTTTTAAGGCTTCGTCTAAATTAAAATATTTGAAGATAATGTCGAAACGCGAATGAAGTTCCGCACCCAAAAGCGCGTGAAGTCCCGCGCCCATTCCGCCCGACGCGCCGCCGCCGGGCATTTCCGCTACGTCTTTGCCGACATCGCGTTTGATAATTTTCGCGTATTTATCGAGCGCGGCAGACATTTCTTCGACTTGTTCGGGAGTTGCGCCTTTTTGCGGACCGAAAACACGCGCCACGCCTTTTTCGCCGCACAGAATATTTTTGATGTTACAGGCGACATCAATTTTTACTTTGTCTAATCTTTCGTCGCGTTCTGACAAATCAATTTTCGCCAAATCTTTCAAACCCGCACCGCTTTGTTCGATGTTATCGTCATTTTCTTTTAATAATTTTACGCCGAGAGCTTGCGCCGTGCCCGCACCACCGTCGTTCGTTCCCGAATCGCCACAACCGAGCAGAATTTTTTCCGCGCCCGCATCTAACGCCGCTTTTATCAATTCGCCGACACCAAAAGTCGTCGTCGCAAACGGATTGCGTTTGTCTTTCGGCACAAGACTCAAACCAGCCGCCGCCGCCATTTCCAACACCGCCACCGTTTTGCCGTCGTCGTCGGTAAAAGTCCCGAAATGCGATTCGATTTTTTTGCCGATTGGATTTGTCGCTTGAACTTTGTGAATCTCGCCGTCCGTTGCGTCAATCATCGTCCGCGTAAAACCTTCGCCGCCGTCGCCCAAAGGCATCTCGACAATTTCCGCGTCTTTGAAAACCTTGCGGATTCCTTTGGCGATAATTCGCGCCGCGTCTTCCGCGCTCAAACTTTCCTTGAAGCCCGAAGGCGCAACCACAATTTTCATAAATTTTACCCCAACCCTTTTTCGATATGTCAAAAAAATTTAACAGGAATTTAATACTAAGTAAAGAAAGTTAAATAATGTTACCCGTTTGGCAATAATGTGCATCAAACCGGAATGAGTAAAGCAAAAAGTTATTATGCTGAGGATTTTTTAGAAAAGCAATTGAGTTATTACCGGAGTTTGCCGGAGAAACAACGCCGGCACTTTCTAGCGATGGAATTTGAGCGATTAGGGGTTGGGAGTAAGAGGTATTTGGCGAGGGTTTTTGGAGCAGCGCGACAAACTATTAGAAAAGGGATGCGGGAATTGGCTGAGAGTAATTACGAAACTGATTATAGGCGGCAACGAAAGGCTGGCGGCGGACGAAAAAAAAGAAGCAACGATCAAGCAACTGACGGGTTGGATACTTGAATATGTCGGGCAAAATACGGCGGGCAGTCCGACTGATGAAACGGTTAAATGGACACATTTAAGACATTGCGAGATCGCGCTTCATTTGCAACAGAGCTATCAAGTGGAAGTCGGGACTGATTGTATTAAAAGAATTTTACACGCGGAAGGCTATCGAAAAAGGAAGCCCGCCAAACAGATTGCAACCGGAGCAAGTGCTGACCGGAGCGAGCAGTTTCGGATTATTTCATTTTTGCTCGGATTGTTTAGGCTGATGGCGGACAATCCGATCATCAGCCTAGATACCAAGAACCGCCGTTGGCAGTGTTGGGCGCATTGACCAGAAATGCTGCAGTTTTAACTAAAGGCGGACGCGCAGTTGCGGTGTTCGACCACGATTATCCGTATTTGGGAGTCGGCAAAGCGATTCCGCACGGGATTTACGATGTCAAGTTGAACGAAGGCTATTTGAGTTTAGGCAATTCACACGAAACGGCGGAGTTTGTCGTGGATAATTTACAATGGTGGTGGACTAACTTTGGCAAGTATGAATATCCGAAGGCAACGCGCATCTTGATATTATGCGATGCGGGCGGAGCGAACGGTCATCGGCATCATTTATTCAAGAAATTGTTGCAGCAATTAGCAAGAAAAATCGGCAAGAAGTTGGTGATCGCGCATTATCCGCCCTATTGCAGCAAGTATAATCCGATTGAAAGAAGGCTGTTTGCCCAAGTCCATCGAACCATCAAGGAGACGATTTTAACGGATTTGGAGCAGGTCAAAAAATTGATAAAGAAGACTGCGACCAACACAGGTTTGGGCGTGCAAGTCAGAATAAATGAAAAGTATTATCCACTCAAACAACCCTCATTGGCGGAGGAAGTGGATGACAAGAGAATATTAAGGCATCCAACCCTCCCGAAATTATCATATACAATCTTGCCATAGTGGATAAGGTTATTTAACTTTTGTTACTAAACTTCATTTTCCGGTTCATTGTATTTCAAAAACTATTACCGAAGATAAAATTTCCGGCTCCCGCTTTGTCAGCGAATACAAATATCATCACGGCTATTACGACCACGCTGAAAGAGAGTTTCGCGGTTTTGGAATGGTCGAGCAAATTGATGCCGAAACTTTTGATCATTGGAAACAGGGCAATGCTTCGAATATTGTCGAAGAACCACTGCATCAAGAGCCGGTAGTTTCCAAAACTTGGTTTCATACGGGAGCTTTTCTTGGCAAAGACCAAATTCTCAATCAATTTAAGGAAGATTTCTGGTATGCCGAAATGGAGCGTCAAGGGTTTGCGGTTGCACATCCCGAAATAGATTTGCCCGATGCCCGTTTGGTTCTTGCTCCCGGATTGGACAGTTCCCTGCTTGACCAGTTATCCGCTCAGGAATGGCGGGAAGCATTGCGGGCGTGTTAAGGTATGGGATTGCGCTCTGAAGTATTTGCCAAAGATGCCGTCAAATTTAACAACACAGAAGAGGCTCTCCGAACGGAACTTACGCCATTCAATGTGGCGACACATAATTGTGTGATTGAATTGTTACAACCCAAAGGCAGGAATAAATACGCAGTTTTTGTAGTAAAAGAAAGCGAAGCCATTACCTACAGCTACGAAAGAAATTCGCAAGACCCACGGATAACTCATAATCTCAACGTCAAATTGGACGAATACGGAAATGTGCTGGAATCTGCGGCGGTTGTTTATCCAAGATTAGTCGTTGATGCTTCGCTTCCCTCTGAAACGCAGCAAGAGCAAAGCAGAACCGTTTTAATTTATACCAAAAATCACTTTACCAATGATGTCGTTTCGGACGAGGCATATCGTTTGAAACTGCCTTCGGAAATCAAAACTTTTGAACTAAAAGGAGTAGCCAAATCGGGAACATATTACACTCCGTCAGATTTTGCAGATATTCTTTCCGATACGCTTTCCGAGACCGCGCTTTATCATGAGATCGAAAAACCATTGATAGCCGGAAAAGCTCAAAAAAGACTCATCGAGCATATTCGTTCAATCTATTATGACGACAACTTAAATGAACCTCTGAATTTACACGAGTTGCAATCTTTGGCGATTCACTTTGAAAGCTATCAACTGGCTTACACTCCTGAATTAGTCACGGACATTTTCGATACCAGAGTAGATTTGGCTTTACTAACTGAGAAAGGTAAATTTATTCACAGCGAAAACGATAATAATTGGTGGATACGTTCAGGAACTGTTCAATATTTACGGGTTGGAGAATCCGCAGTTGACGCACGGAAAAGATTTATTGTTCCAATTTCCTATACCGATCCTTTTGGAGCAAAAACCGAGGTAAACTATTATGAGTCTCCGATCAGCCACGAAGCGTATAATCTCTTGATCGAAGAAACTGAAGACGCTTTAGGAAATAAAAGTAAAGTTGATAAATTTAATTTCAGAACACTTTCTCCGCAAAGGCTGAAAGATATTAACGGAAATTTATCTGAGGCTATTGTTGATGAATTGGGGTTGGTGAAAGCTATAGCTGTCATGGGCAAAGGAAATCAGGCTGACGACTTAACGGGCATAAATGAGTTTACAGATGCCGCTGAAATTTCTTTAGTTAATAGTTTTTTCAATACTCCCAAAACACCCGAAGGGATTACAGATTCAGTATCATTAGCCAACAAAGGAAAGCAGTTGCTAAATCATGCCACTGCACGATTTGTTTATGATTTTGATGTTTATAAAAATACGGGCAAGCCGACGGTTGTCAGTTCAATAATTAGAGAAAATCATTTTCTAAAAGAAGACGGAACACCTAACAATGAATCTCCTGTTCAACTCAGTTTTGAATACTCAAACGGTCTGGGCGAAGTAGTGATGAAAAAAGTTCAGGCGGAGCCGGGCAGAGCCAAACAGGTAATTGTCAATGCCGATAATACCACTACCGTTAATGAAATTGATACCGATGCACTTACACCAAGACAACTCCGCTGGATCGGCAACGGCAGAACTATAAAAAACAATAAGGGCAATGCCGTAAAACAATATGAACCTTATTTTTCGGTAAATAATCTTTACGAAGATTTTAAGGAATTAGTCGAAACGGGTGTTACGCCTTTGATGTTTTATGATGCCGCCGGACGGGTGACGAAAACTGAAATGCCGGACGGCACTTTTTCCAAAGTAGAATTCGATTCATGGAAACAAAGTGTTTATGATGCCAACGATACCGTGCGGGAAAGTGAATGGTTTGATAGAAGAACAGATATAAACCATCCGAAATTTATTACGGATACCAAAGAACAACAAGCCGCCGCAAAAGCTGTCGAACATGCCGACACACCTAATATTTTACACTTCGATACCTTAGGCAGACCGATTTTATCCGTTGAACATAATCGGAATATTTTAACCGATGCCGATGAATTCTATCGCACCAAGGTGAAACTGGATGTCGAAGGCAATCTGCGCTCGGTGATTGATGCCCGCGAAATTCCCGAAAACGCGAATAAGGGCAACACCGTCATGCAATACAAATACGATATGCTTGGCAATCTTGTCTATCAAAACAGTATGGATGCCGGACAGCGTTGGTTGCTTATGAATATTTCAGGAAATCCCCTTCGCACCTGGGACGAACGCAATCATGATTTCCAATATTTTTATGACATCCTGCAGCGCCCGACACATAGTAAAGTATTCAAAAACGTTGGGGTTAATTCATTAGAAAATTTAGATAATATTTTCGAGAGAATTATTTACGGGGAAAGTCTTTTAACCGGAACAAGAACCGATACTGACAGATTTAATGAAGTCGAGTTGCAAAAAATAAATGTTTTAGGTCAGCCCATTAAAATTTTTGACACCGGCGGTTTAATCGAAACGCCTGAGTATGATTTTAAGGGACAGCCGGTTTCAACTACCCGAAATTTATTCAAAAAATACAAAGAAGTCGCCAACTGGATTGATGCCAACTTAGAGATAGATTTAGAAGGCGAACCTTTCACTTTTACAACCGAAACAGACGCGCTCGGAAGAATTACCAAACAAACCGTGCCTGACCAAAGCATTATCACACCTTCATATAACGAGGCTGGATTGTTAAATAGCGAAACGGTGAAACATCAGGGAGCGGGAGATCCAATTCCGTACATCAAAAACATTGATTACAACGAAAAAGGACAGCGTGAAAAAATCGTTTATGGCAATGATGTAGCCACAAAGTTCTCTTACGACAAAAAAACCTTTCGGCTAAAACAGTTGGAAAGCAAAAAACAAAATAACGAAATCTTACAAAATTTGCATTATACTTACGACCCCGTCGGTAATATAACCGCTATCGAAGACAAAGCAATACCCATCCAATTTTTTGCAAATTCAATCATCGAACCATTATCCGAATATACTTATGACGCGCTTTATAGATTGGTCGAGGCAACCGGAAGAGAAAACAATACCGCACTAACTTTCGGAGATTGTGATAACTGGAATGATGCCTCATTTATGAAATTGCAAAATCCGGGCGACCCGATGGCGATTCGCAACTACACGCAAAGTTATTTATACGATGCAGTAGGCAATATCAAGCGAATGAAGCATGTTGCGGCTGGTGGAAACTGGACCAGGAGATATGAGTATGAGAAGAATAATAACCGTTTGATAAGCACGCATATTGGCGATAACGGCAACGCGGCTAACTATACAAAATACAGTCATCATACCAAACACGGATTTTTAGAAGAATTACCTCATCTTGAAAAGATAGAATGGAATTTTAAGGAAGAAGTAGTCTTAACTATCCAGCAGCATTGCACCGAAGATAATGTTCCGATAAAAACCTATTATCAATATGATGGCAACGGTCAACGCATCCGAAAAATCACCGAAAATCAAGCGATTGCAGGAGTTTCGCCGACAAAAAAAGAAGAACGCATTTATCTGGCGGGCTATGAACTTTACAAAAAACACAGCGGAGCAGATGCCGGCTTACAAAGAGTCAGCCTCAGTCTGATGGACGAAGGGCATCGCTTTGTGATGATTGAAACTCGCAATAATGTGGACGACGGCACGGTTCAACAATTAACCCGTTACCAATTGCATAATCATCTCGGCTCTGCTTCATTGGAGTTGGATAATTCGGCACAGGTCATTAGTTACGAGGAATATCACCCTTACGGCACTACGGCATATCAGGCAAAAAATAAAACCATAAAGGCTATCGCCAAACGCTATCGCTACACAGGCATGGAGCGGGATGAAGAAACAGGTTTGGAATACCATAACGCAAGATATTATTTGCCGTGGCTGGGGCGGTGGTTGAGTGCTGATCCGATTGGTGTAGGAGATGGACTGAACCAATATTGTTACGCAAGATCAAGTCCAATAAATTTAAAAGATATAAATGGAAATTATAGCTGGGGAGAGTTTTTTGACGATGTAGGTTCGGGAATAAAAAGTGCTGCAAAAGGTATAATCGAACCAGCTTTGATAGTAATGGATTTTGGGCAAATGGGAGCAGCACTTGTAACACAAGCAGTTACAGGTGAACCACAAGATGTAGATTTTTTGAGTGCTACAGGTAATTATATCAAAAATAATCCAGACGATAGTTTTGCTGAAATGGTTTTTCATTCAGCAATTGAGCCCAATTTGAATATTGTTACTGGTGGAGGATATGGAACAGGAAAAAATATTGTGGCAGCTGTAGAAAGTGGAAACCCAGAGGAAGCTAGACGTATACTCGTTAGGGGGGCAGCAGGACAACTTTTTGATACGGGGCTAGCTACTGGAAGTTCTCGCATTTCTGGTAGTGGCTGGACTGGACGAGGTTCAAATGTTGGTGACCAGGCACTTATTGACAGTATGATAAGTGAACGAGCCGCCAACGGAGAAACATTAACTGGACGTGGAAATTCATCAGGAAGAACATATGGAATAGGAAGAAAGAGGTAGTATCAAAAGTTGTGGAAATAGAAAAAAGATAAAAAAATAGCGTATCCTTGTTTTGATTAAAAACTTAAGAGGCTCGAAGCCTAAAATGGAGGATACGCTATGACAAAAGAATATACCGAAAACTTGTTTTTTGACAAAGAGATTATCGAAGAAAAAGAACTTCCACAATTTAATTTGGAAGCGATGGTCAGAAATGCGGCGCAACGGATGATTCAAGGAGCTTTGGATTTAGAAGTTGATGAGTTTTTACAACGCTTGAAATATGACAAAACCGAGGTTGAGAATTTTCGGGGTTATCGCAACGGTTATCACCAAGAACGCGAAGTCGCAACAACAGTTGGCGGATTGAAAGTTCGAGTTCCACGAGTTTCTGATAATTCGCAGCCGTTTCAGTCACAACTTGTCAAGAAATACAAACGGCGTTCGGAAGGGCTAGATTATTTGTTTCCGAATTTGTTTGTCGAAGGCTTGGCAACGCGAGATTTTGAACCAGCATTGCGGTTTTTAGTCGGCGAAAATGCGCCGCTTTCGCCATCCAGCATTTCGAGATTGAACAAAAAGTTCAAGGACGAGTTTGAGGAGTGGCAGAAACGCGACTTGAATAATCTAAAAATCGCTTACATTTGGGCGGATGGGATTTATCTGAAAGCAGGAATAGCGGATGAAAAGAGGTGTTTGTTGGTCATCATTGGAGTGGATATGAGTGGCAAAAAGCATCTTTTGACGATGCGGGAAGGTTTCCGGGAATCAGCGACGAGTTGGTCGGAAGCGATGACGGACTTGAAAAAGTGCGGACTGAACGAGCCCGTCTTGGCGGTCGCGGATGGCGGCTTGGGATTTTGGGCAGCGTTGCCGAAGGTGTGGAAACAAACCAAAGAACAGACCTGTTGGTTACACAAGATGCGGAATATCTTGGATAAATTGCCAAAACGAGAGCATTCGGAAGCAGTCTTGAGATTGCGGGCGATTTATTCGGCAAGCAGTCGAGAAGTGGCGGAAAGGTTGGCAGATGAATTGCTCCGTGATTGGAAAAAGGCAGGCTACTATCAAGCGGTCGAATGTTTGTGGGTAGCGATGTCGCGCCTTTTGACATTTTATGAGATGCCGGAAGAGCATTGGAAACATTTGCGGACAACCAATGTGATTGAATCACCATTTGCCAGTGTGAGATTACGAACCGATGCCGCCAAAAGATTTCGCTCATCAAAAAGTGGAACGCATTTAGTGTTCAAAATATTACAAAGTTGCGAGAGTAGATGGAGCAGAATCAGTCATTCCGAAAAACTCAAAGAGGTAAAAATGCCAAACGAGGAGAACTAGAAAAGTTGAGGAAATGAAGGAAAACAAGGAAAGCTAAAAAATCATTTCCACAACATTTGACACTAACTCACAACCCTTTCCAGAAATGATGATTTGAAATTATTCATCGGAATCAATGATAAAATTAAAATCGGAACTTCATTTAATTTGTCCATTGCAGATGCAGATAAAGAAAAACTGGAAGAATTGATGATGGTAGTGAAATATGAGTTTGAGACTTAATGGCTGGTCAGTTGATTTTTATTAGCCGGATGGTATCGTGTCTGCTACATCTTAAGAATTCTTGAGCAATCCGGTTGCCTTTTGTGTATTTTTCAAATTTACTGCCGGTTGCTCAATCAATGAGCGTGTTAAAAATTTTGTGTAAATGAACTGTTGGTGAAACTGCCGCTCGGCAGTCGATTCTCAAAAAGTATGGCGAATTGATTCATCGCTCCGCTCCAGTTCTGTATTGGCATTGTCCATCTTTTGCTGATGTTTTTCAAGGCGAGATACAAAATCTTAAAAACGGCTTCGTCCGACGGAAACATCACTCGATTTTTGATGATTTTCCTGAGCGTCATATTCAGCGATTCAATGGTGTTGGTCGTGTAGATTGCCTTTGTGATTTCGGGCGCAAATGAAAACATCGGGATCACTCTGACCCAATTGGTCTGCCAACTTTTGACGACCATCGGATAAGCGACGCTCCATTTGTCGGCGAATTTGCCTAATTGATAATCGGCTTCCTCTAAAGTCGGAGCCTGATAAATCATTTTCAAATCTGTCGCCACTTCTTTTCTGTCTTTGTGTGAAACATAAAATAGTGAATGGCGAACCAGATGTACGATGCATAGTTGAATTTGCGTCTGCGGGTAGATCCCTTCGATGGCTTCAGGAAAGCCTTTGAGACCGTCCACGCAGGCGATAAAAATGTCTTGAACTCCACGATTCTTTAACTCGGTAATGATCTGCATCCAGAACGCACGCCCCTTCGTTGTCCGATGCCCAGATGCCCAAGACCTTTTTCAAGCCACTCATCGTGACACCGAAAGCTAGGTAAATCGCTTTGTTCCTGACGCTGCCCTGACTTTTGACTTTGACCTGAAGAGCGTCCAGATAGAGAATCGGGTAAATGGCATCGAGCGGTCTTGATTGCCACGTTCTTACTTCATCAAGAACGGCATCGGTGATGTTGGAAATCAGACCGGGTGAAACATCAACGGCGTAAATCTCCTCCAAGTGTCCCTGAATCTCGCGGGTTGTCATCCCTCTGGCATAAAGAGAAATAATCTTTTCATCAAGTCCGTCGAAACGCGTTTGATTCTTTTTGCGTATTACGCTGAAAATGAACAGTCATTGTAATGCACCCTGTTACTCAAGCTGCCAGATTGAGAGTCGCCTGCTGTTTTTCAAAGTGTTCTTTTTCAAATGCGTTCGGCGTTTTGTAACCACGTGCCGAATGCAAATAACTGCCGTTGAAATCTTCGACGAAAGTATCCAGTGCCATTTTCAATTGGCTGACCGATTGCCACTCAAACAGCCAGCACAATTCTTCTTTCAGAGTTCGCATCATTCGTTCGGTGTCGGCATTACCCTTCGGATTATTGTAAGTAACGTGTAAAAAATAAGTTATAACGGTTGAATTTGGTAATTCCATTTCGGCAATACTCCATCAAAAATGATGGTCATTGTTTCCTTAAAATTATCGCTATATTTGCGTCCACTTTCATACAGTTTTTCGTTTATCCACGCCACTACTTTGAGTCCTTTTTCAGTGCTGGTTTTCTCGGCTCGTTCTTTGACAATTT
>MWWA01000334.1_pt1 | contig 12579 bp, 14 predicted proteins | sample 1047341 | NCBI WGS metagenome assembly MWWA01 (sample SAMN06349978, study PRJNA376086) | soil metagenome | isolation source: MS5-1 sample Antarctic (ecotone) soil | place: Antarctica | collected 2015-01-13
GCCCAAGCGGGTGTAAAGACTTACAGCAGGCTGCAGGATTAGGTTATGAAAAAGCTACTGAACTGATTAAGCAATATTGCAAGTAATGAAACAATTTTAGCAATTTGAAAATTTGAGCATCTTACAGTACAATAACATCTTAAACTTCTTTTATATACTTATGAAGATAAATCTTAACCTAAACCCTAGCCTTAAATCTAACACGTCGTTAACCTAAAACTTTTTTACAACTTTCATTCTCTTCAAATTAAATCTACCTTTTTCTATAAAAATTCTAATCCTGTTCATTCCTTTTTTGAATGAAACATTTCCAATCTTTATTTCCTTCCAGTTGTGCTCCATCGGAACACAATGTTTGTAGAAACATCAAGTAACAGGTTTATAGCGTTCCATCGGAACGCATTATGTTTGTTCGTGAATGTTGGTTCATGCACAAAACGTTCCGATAGAACGTTTGGAAATTTTAAGATTATTTTTGTTACCAATAAAATGTTCCTACGGAACATTAATAATTCCGATGACAAGTCGGGAAGTTTCATATTTATGTTTGTTGCGAAAAGATTTTCGCATTGAACAAAAAATATCATAAATATGATTTGTGTTCCATCAAAACACATTATTTGTAGAAACATCAAGTAACTGGTTTATAGCGTTCCATCGGAACGCATTGTGTTTGTTCGTAAATGTTGGTTTTGCTCAAACCATTCCGAAGGAACGTTTTGAAGTTCATTAATCAGGTGTGTTACCAATAAAATGTTCCTACGGAACATTAATAATTCTGATGACAAGTCGGGAAGTTTCATATTTATGTTTGTTGCCAAAATGATTTTCATTTTAAACAATTTAAAGTGCATTCAAAAATAAGTTAGATTAGGAGCATGTTTTTTCTGTGTTCCATCGGAACACATTGTTTGTAGAAAACATCAAGTAACGGTTTATAACGTTCCATCGGAACGCATTGTGTTTTTTCATGAATGCTGGCAAATGCATAAACCGTTCCGATGGAACGTGGGAGTTTACATGATTATGGTTGTTACCTATAAGATGTTTCCTACGGAACAATACTATGCAATAAAAAATTAGCCAGGTACGGGGTAACCGTATTATATCGTTTCACCGGAACGCAGTGTGCTTTTTGGTCTGATGTGTGTAGGGAAGATTTTATTTATTCCAAGGCTTTGAAAATATATTTATCATCATATGCTATTTCAAAAGCTTTTAGAAAATTTCTGTATTCATCTAAAAAAGATTCTTTTTTATGGTGATTTTCCTGGTTTTGAATATATCGTATCACATCAGGAACATGGCTTTTTGAATAAGAGAATGCCGCAAAACCTTGCTGCCATGCAAAGGATCCATTACAAAATTTTTTTTCTTTGATCCATTTACTGCTTTCGGTTTTTACATTTTGTATCAATGATGAAATGGACTGCGTAGGTTTCATTCCGATAAATATATGTATGTGATCCGGCATGCTGTTTATTTGCAACATCTTATGTTCGTTATGCTGAATGATGCCGGTAATATATTGATGCAATTCTTCTTTCCACTCTTTGCTAATGAGGGCAGCCCGGTATTTGACTGCAAAAACAAATTGAATGTGAAGTTGAGTGTATGTGTTTGCCATGATACTTAAGATAATAAAAAATATAAAACGTCATATAGTGCCACGCAGCATTTATTGAAATTAACCTTTGCCCTGTAAATATTACACATCACTTTATATCGATTCTTTTCACCAGGGAAGCAGTGCTGTCCCATAATGCTATTGATTTAAACCGGCTCGCCGTAATTATTTTATCGCTGCCGGCAGACCAGTCAATCCCCCATAAATAATTAGTACTATCCTGCAAGCTTTCATGCATCAGTTCTCCACTGTTTGTCCAAATCCTCAACACATCGCTTGCTGTGGCCAGCCTGCTGCCTTCCTTATTCCAGGCAATATTGCGGTAAGGCGCTTTACTGCCATAAACACTTTTAATTAACTTTCCTTCCTGCGACCAGAAATGCAACAGGCTGGGAACATTTTCACCTTCCCAGTTATAACCATAATCACCAATCACAAAAAATTCACCCGACGGATGCCAGCTGGCAGAAAGGATAATGGCTGCCTTATTAGTGTGTTCCATCTTATTCAGTGTTCTGCCATCAGCATCAAAAAGATTTATTTGAAAATTAGCAGCTACCATGATGTTTTTTGATGGATGCCAGTCCAACGCCAGGTAAGCCTTTCCAGGTGTTTCCGGATCGAATGTTTTTTGGATATTGTTTACGTGTTCCCCTTCTGTATTCCAGATGTTGATGCCTTCTTCAAGATCTGCAACAGCAAGTAGTTCACCATTATAATTCCAGTCAAGAGCTCTTGTTCCGCCTTGGTGGTTTAAAGATTTTATGTTACCACTATGCGGGTTCAGCAGATATACATATTTATCAAGGGTGCCTATAGCAAGTGTTTCGCCTCCGGGATGCCATTTAACGATATGTATCCAGCTATCAACCGGGAACGATTTATATAATTTGAGATTGCGGGCATGATAAATTCGCAGCATACTGTCTACGCCGCCAACTGCTATATAATTATTATCCGGGCTCCAGGCAGCCGTCCAGAATTGACGGTTAACTGTTTCACTATAATCAGTAAATCCCGGACCGCTTATTTTATTGGTGCATGAAAATATAATTATGATACTGTGACATAAAAATCTTTTTATAAATTTCATGATGATTATTTCATTTACAAGATTGATCAGTTTATCCTAAAAGTTATGCAGGTATGGAACCAAATTTTAAAGGGGATATTATCAAACCAATTATAGCATAAAGTAAGCAAAACATTTCATGTAGTTTATCACTAAAGGATCCGGCCATTCATTGGAAATAATGATTCATATACTACAGGTTTTCCAAAACATCGCGGTAACCCCTGCCGATGGGAATAGACACGCCTTTCACTTCAACCATCTCCGCGGTATAAGAGTCGATTTGGTTGATGGAAATGATATAGGAACGGTGAATGCGTTTAAAAAGATGGGTGGGTAAAAGTTCTTCAATTTCATGCGTACTCATTTTAGAGATGTACTCGTTTTTAGGAGTAACCACTTTAATATATTCCCGCTGACTTTCTATAAATAAAATTTCCGCAAATACAATTTTCACTTTCTTTTTTTGCACGTTCAGAAATATAAAATCCTTTGGAACTTCGCTTTCATGGGATGCTGGCCTTACCATTTGGGTCGATTTGACTTTGGTAACCGCCATTAAGAAACGTTCAAATTCAATGGGCTTTAACAGGTAATCCGTTACATTCAGGTTAAAACCTTCCACTGCGTATTGATGATAAGCGGAGGTAATTATTACCGCCGGAGGATCGCCAAGCGTTTTTAAAAACGCTATGCCCTTTAATTTAGGCAGGTGAATATCCAGGAATATAAGATCGGTTGTATGATGCCTCAGGTAATCCGTTGCCAGGATCGCATCCTTGAAACTTGCCTGCAATTCCAGGAAAGGCACCTGCGAAATATAATCCGACAAAACTTTTGTTGCCAGCGGTTCATCTTCTATGATGATGCATTTAATTTTAGACATGGCTGGCCAGGTTTATTTGTAAGGTAGCCGTAAATCCGGATGAGTCCTGCTGAACAGACAAGCCATAATCCGTATACAGCAATTCCAGTTGACGCCTGAGATTTGAAAGCCCGATATTTTCTTTAATGTTCCTCTCTTCCTGGAAAACATCCGTAGAATTTTTTACCAGGAGTTTCAGCTGTCGTTTTTTAACGGAAAGATGAATATCTACATAAGGTTGGTGTCGAGTTTCGGACACTCCGTGTTTGAACGCATTCTCCACTAATGGAATCAGCAATAAAGGTGGCAAGGATTGTTTCATGTCTTCAACGTCATAATTAAAATTAATATGCAGGGAATCATCATACCGCAATTTTTCCAGTGAAATATAATCGCTTATAATTTTCAACTCCTTTTCGATGGCGATGAATGAGCTGCCGGCTTCATACAACATATAACGCAGCATTTTTGAAAGCCGTAAAATAGATTCCGGCGCCAGGTCACTCTTATCTCTTGCCAATGAATAAATATTGTTTAACGTGTTGAATAAAAAATGGGGGTTGGTTTGCGATTTTAGATAATTGAGCTCTGCCTGTTGCTTTTCAATACGCAGTTGTTGTGAGTCATTTTTTAATTGAATATACCGGTAGATATGCCTGATAATTCCAAAAAAGAAAAGCGAAGCCACACTAAGGGGGAAATGAAACTCTACCCCTTTTTCTATTGTTTCAAAAACCATTAAAGGTGTATAAATATGCAATAGTATACCAATGCCCCTCCATAAGTACAACCCAAAAGAAAACAACATTAAATGAACGAATAAAAGAAACAGGAATCTAAAGATATTTTTCAGGGAGGCCTGGCGTAAGGTGTACTCGTAAAAAATAAAATTGAGTGCAGTAAGATATATAATATTCCATAGATAATTAAGGGATCTTATGACAAACTGTTCCGGATAATTTACCAGAACATTTAATAACCATATCAATAAAAACCCAGTACCAACCCAAACATAAAATTGTACCTGCGCTTTATGGATTGATATTTTCATCGTGTTAATATGGGATAAATATCGTCAAAACTTTGTCTTTTCATTTTACAGTCTACAGAAGCCGGTTTATAGTAAACCAACAACATGAAAAATACAAACTTAAAAACAGGAAAACCCAGTTTATCCTCTCAGCATATCATGACTTTTATAATGGATATACTTTTGGTTATTGCCTGTAAAATGTAGTTCGTATACCACCAAAGGTTGTTTATTGACGCCGCTGTTCTATGCAATCTTTAATTAAATAATCTTGTATTGAAACGGGAGTAATGATAAAAAACATTATTCGCCCCGGTTAATACATGCTTAATTAAAATATAAAAACATGCAAACTATTATTTTTTCTTTGGCAATTCTGCTCACAGCCATAAATGCCCTTGGTCAAAAAGACCAGGTTTCCCCGGCATCCTATTATGAAGCAGCCAAATGGAATACATGGATGATAGCCAACCCCCAGGAGGTAAAAATTGCTCCCCCACCGGATGCGGCTCAATCAAAAATTGAAATAGTTACAATCAGGAACAGCATTGCTGTACTGGACGACAAGAAACTGGCAGCCATAAAATATTGGGATGCAGGGGCACCTGCTTACCGATGGAACCAGATTGCTCCTAAATTAATTTCATGGGATAAAGTGGATATCGTGTTACGATTTCCTACAGCATGGATGAATATGGCTATTTATGATGCAACTGTTTTGGCGTGGAAAGAAAAGATCAAATATAAAAGAAGCCGCCCGCAGGTTTCAGATCCTATGTTACAACCTGCAATCCTTGCTCCTCTAACGTACTCATATCCTTGCGAACATTCTGTAACCGCTGCAGCTGCCGCAAATGTGCTTGCCTATTTTTTTCCCGCAATAAAAGATTCCATATTGCACCTGGCGAAAGCCGCTTCGCAATCACGCATTGATGCTGGCGTACAATTTCCCAGTGATGTGGAAGCAGGCTGGAAACTGGGAGAGGAAGTTGCCCGGCAAATTATAGAAAAAGCAAAAAATGATGGGTCTGCCAATAAGTGGGAGGGTGCTGTAAATAAAGATCCTAAAAAATGGACCGGTCCTTACGCGTTAGGTATTACATTACTCACCCATACACCACTGGTCATACAATCAGCTGACCAGTTCAGGCCGCCACCACCACCCGATTTTGAAAAGGAGATGAAGGAAATAAAAGATTTCAAACCAAATTTTAAATCTACATCGCTGGCCTATTACTGGGGAAATATTCCCTTTGAATTCTGGAGTGACCTGGCGGGCCGCAAAATATTTGAGACCCGGTTGTCTGATAATGCACCGGCTGTTGCCCGGATATATACCATCATGCATATCGCATCAAGGGATGCTGCATTGGCTACCATGGATGCGAAATATGCTTATTGGGGAATCAGGCCTAACCAATATGACAGCAGCTATAAACCGATGTTACAAACACCGCCCTTTCCTGGATATCCATCCGGCCATGCATTAGGTGCAGGCACTGCAAGCGCAGTACTGGAATATTTTTTTCCTGCAGATGCACAACAATTTCAGCAGCTGGCTAAAGATTGTGCGGATTCAAGATTTTATGCAGGTATTCATTTTAAAACCGATAATGAAGTGGGTCTGAAGATGGGTAGGGATATCGGGAAATATGTTGTGGAAACGCTGATGAAAAAATAACCATCTAATAAAAAGCAAGAAGATACATGAACAAGAATAACATATAAAAAATCCATTGGAAATTTCAATTCAAGATATGCTTTGATATTAACCACCGCCCAAATGACCAGGTACGACACGCATAGAATTAAAGTAATTTTATTCTTATTCAACCAAAAAAAATGCAAGGGTTGCCCGATACCGGCTCCTTGCATTTTTTATGAATTTATTTTTTCCTGGTTAGCCACCATCCAAGCCATAATCCGCAGGCAATCCAGCTCACCATGGCATCATAAAAATGAGCCATGATGTCGAACCAATCATACCAAATACTTCCGGTATAGGGTGCATTTAAAAAAACAATGAGACCGGTAAATATACTGGCCGTTAGTATGGTACCGAAACCCGGTGCATTCATTCGTAATAATATCCAGCATAGCAACCATACCATAATTATATTGGTGATTAATCCGCGGATCATATTCATGGTCATGTCTGTATCCAGGGTTTTGTGATATTGGATACTTGCCCATGGTTTTCCATCAGCATCTTTCATTAACTGCTGATGCTCTTCACCGGATGCTTCGGGAGGCAGGGATGGAATCATATAACCGCCTTCTTCCGGAAGATTTTGTTCTAAAGCGGTCATGATGGCTTGCTGGTTGGGCGTATATTGATTAGCCTCCTGGTGTAAATTCAAAACCGTCCATGAAAGAAATTGCCAGAGAAAAATAATGATGCCGCCAACGATGGCACCGATAATTGCTTTTTGCATGATTGTTAGTTTTAGTTTTTAAAACAATTGGTTTTGGTGATGCAACCTGCAAGGCAGGCTGCATATATCCTAAATTTAATCTTTTCCAATTTTAATTCAGGAATACTAAAAACAAACTTTTATTATTAGTGCAACCATTCACCATTTGATAATCACCTATACCTCACCGTGGTTAGGCCGATAATAGCTTATTCTCCTTCAATCAACTTCTCATTATTTAATAGCGGGTATTACACTGCACTGCTGTATGGTATGTTGACTTTTTACAAATTCCCTGGATTTCCTTCTTCTTTTCTCCTTCAATTTATTAAACCAAATCGTTCCTGTAACAGGCAGACTGGTAGCAATAAGACAGGCAATAAAATAAATGATCCTGGTAAAAGTTCCATAAGCAATCCCAACATGCAGTGCCTTAATGGAACCGGCTATTCTTTCATTGAACAGACCGCAGTAAGTCCAGGCAAAGCGCTGTATATCCCTGCCTGCCTTTGGCAGGATTGCCGTGAACACTTTTTGGTTTTTTTTTGTGCCAGCAAAAGAGTAAAAGAAAAAAATAAGTCGTAATTTTTTTGATTTTCTATTTGGGAAAAAGTAAATAGAAAATCTTTCATCTTTAATACCCATCAAACACCTTTTCAACAATCGTAAAAAGATTCTTTAAAACTGCAGGTAACGGTCTCTTGCAACCGTTTTCCAATAGCCGGTTACCTCACCGTTTTCCACCACCTGCAATCTTTCGTATAAATTTACGGTTGGGCATACATGATAGGGCAAACCATACAACTCATCACCGACTGTATAAACTGTTTCATCCTCTTGTTTTAGAACCAGGTGTTCTTCACTCTGGTTGATTGGTGTTAAATGACTGGCATTTAAAAAATGGATCCGGCGGGCCAGGTCATTTTCTGAAGCCATGGCTTTATGACCCGCATCGGCAGTGATGATGCCTGCTGCCGGTTTGCTGATTACCCGGGCAAAAATAACAATAGCGGGTAAAAAATTTTGTTCGGGGCAAATGTTTGCATAACCATGATCCCAGTATATAAATGTGCCGGGGCTGCATACCACGTCCGGCCTTTGTGCATGTACAGAAAATGAAGGTGATCCACCACAGATCAATTGCGGTGCCGGCAACTTCGCTGCTGCAAGGGTATCCACCATGGCCTGTACCGGTGCAAAGGCTGCATCAACAAGCTGTTTCTTTTGATCAAAATCGGGGTTGCGGATATGCCCGTCGTACAGGTGCAGACCTTGAATGTTCAGGTGTATATTTTCATGGCAATAACGGTAAAGCGCAACCGCATCCTCACCGGGAGCAATACCGGTGCGGTTCATGCCTACGTTAAGGTCAATGTACACTTGGCCTTTTATATTATGTGCGGCACAATTGCCTGCTTGTTGGGATGCCGAATGCAGGTTATCGGTTAAAAATGAAAAAGCGGAACCAGGATAAAGGGCAGCCAGTTGCAGCAGTCTTTCCAGTTTGGGGCCAATAGCCTGGTAAGCCAGCAATACTTCTTTTGCACCGCAGTTAGCCAGCAATTCGGCCTCAGCAATGGTAGCCGCTTTAAATTTATAAATACCTGCCTGTAGCATCAGCCCGATGGCTTCAGCACTTTTGCAGGTTTTTACATGCGGTTGCAAACGATCTGCATCATAATCCACCATAGCCAAAGCCATGGCTATGTTTTTTTTCACCCTGTCCGGGTACACCAGCAGGGCTGGTGAATCCAGTTTATGCGTTTCCGTTAGTTGATACCATTTATTGCCCATGGTTAATCTTTTAATGCAAAAATGGCTTCTATTTCTACGGCCACATTGCCGGGAAGTGATCCCATGCCAACAGCACTTCGGGCACCTATACCTTTTGCTTCGCCAAACACATCGCGAAAAAACTCGCTACAACCATTGATGATGACGGGGTGATTGGTATAGTTTGTTGTACTGTTTACCATTCCCAGCAGCTTGATAACTTTATCAATTTTATCCAGGGAGCCCAGGTGTTCCTTTACCGCGGCCAGTATGGCCAGTCCGCACTGGCGGGCTGCATCAATTCCCTGCTCATCGCTGCAGTCATCGCCCAGTTTACCCGTAATGGGACTGCCATCAGCATGCACTGAAATATGGCCTGATACAAATAATAGGTTACCCGTTTGCACACAACGTTTGTACAGGCCTTTGCTTTGAGGCAATTGCGGCAGAGTATAACCCATTTCTTTTATTTTTGATTCAATGGTATCACTCATAATGATAAAGATAATTATAATGAGGCCTGACGGGAATAAAAGTGATTGAAATGAACAATACTGAAAAAATTAGCGATTGATGTTTTTTGAATGCTGATGGGGCAAAGAATTTCTGAATGAACAAAATTACATAACGGCAAACGATGTAACGGGGAATAACAAAAAACATACAAACAATTTTGCTTTTATTATTTCAATTCCGGTAGCTTATAAATCCCTGTTTCTGCAATATGGGGTTTAAGTCGGGAAGATTCAATACGCAAACGAATTTTTTGCGCTTTAACGGGTTCAAAATTCAGTAATCGTTTGTGCCCCACCGTGGTTCCACCCGTAATTGATTTCCATTCTCCATCTTTCTCAAATTCAAAATACAAGTTTTTCTATCCGCTGACCCTTTGGTTATATTTTCCTGCAACAGCAACACATCAAACGTTTGAACGGCTGGCAATGTAAATTCAATCACAGTTGTAGTATCGTTATTTTTGTGGTAAAATGAGTATAGTTATCCACCTTTAATATAATGCATTGATCAAAATCAGAGGCCATAAATTTTATGGAGAATTGTATTTTTATTCAATCATCAACCAATATTAAAAGATGGAAAGAAGAAAATTTATTATCACAGCAGCTGCACTATCGGCAGGAACAGCAACCCTGGGTGCGTGTGCAACTAATAACAAAGAAAAAAAGCAATTGGTGCATCATGTTTTTTTCTGGCTGAAAAATCCATCTTCTATAGCTGACAGGGACAAATTGGTTGAAGGGGTTAAAACCTTGAAAGGTATTGAAACCATTCGCAAATTACATGTGGGTGTTCCCGCATCAACAGAAGAAAGAGACGTGGTGGATACCAGCTGGCATGTATCTGAATTAATGTTTTTCGATGATGAGGCTGGCCAGGAAGTTTACCAGGACCATCCCATTCACCAGTTATTTATTGAAAAGTACAGCCATCTCTGGTCAAAGGTGGTGGTTTATGATGCGGCTGAAGTATAAACCGGGTTACCTGTTTTTCCCGCACTTGCGTGAATAAAATATTAGTGAATGATTGCTTGCCGTACCCGCTGGTATCGAAATTGTATAATTCCTTTCTCAGATAGAATGCAGGATCATGATTCTTTCACTGATACTATTTTGTAGATTATCATCATTAATAAGCAGTTACCCTTTACAGTAAGTAGTTATGACCAAAAAATAATCATGCATGAAAGAAACGCCTAATGACCCGATGACCGGTTTCAGAAAAAAAGTCTGGACAGCATTATCAATTGCAGCCTTATTCATTATCATTATATGGATTATAAAAATATCCTTTAATGTACTGTTGCTGGTATTGGCCGGTGCGCTGATCGCCCTATACTTTCATGGCCTTAGCGGTTTGTTGCACAGAAACCTCCGGCTGCCTGAAAAAATAAGCCTGCTGGTATCTATCCTGGGTTCATTTCTTTTATTGTTCCTTTTCTTTTGGTTTGCCGGAGACCGGGTGCAGCAACAATTCAAAGACTTAGGTGATACACTTCCTTCCGCCTTCGAGAATTTCAAGGAAAGGTTAAATGAAAGTCCTGCAGGACGAGAGGTGATGGACAGAGTTTCTTCGGGTGCAAATACCGGGAAAATATCATCCTTTATTCAGTCCTTTTTCAGAAGCACATTTGGTGTAATTGGGGATATTTATGTAGTGTTGTTCCTGGGCATTTTTTTTACGGCTTCACCCAGTATTTATATTGACGGGATGTTGAAACTAGTACCCCCTAAGGCCAGGGAAGAAGCGGATAAAGTAGTTAAAAAAGTGGGGTTTACATTAACCAAATGGTTAAAAGGCCAGCTTTTCAGCATGTTTGTAGTTTTTGCCTTAACTGCTATCGGGTTAGCAATCATTGGTGTTCCCTTATGGCTTGTACTATCCCTGATTGCCGGACTGCTTAGTTTTATTCCAAATTTCGGACCTCTTATAGCATTGATACCCGCCGTATTGGTAGGTTTGATGCAGAGTCCCACAACCGCTCTTTTAATTGCAGGATTATATATCCTGGTGCAAGCTTTGGAGAGTAACCTGATCATGCCGCAGATTCAGAAAAAACTAATTAATATGCCACCGGCAGTGATCATTCTTGCGCAACTTTTCATGGGAGTGTTAATAGGAGGATGGGGTCTTATACTTGCCACACCGCTGGTTGCCATCATCATTGTTTTGGTTCAGGAACTGTATATTAAAAAACAGGAAGAAAATGAATGAGCGGTGATTAGATACCTGGTGGAATAGTCACTTGTAAATTAGAAAGCCATTCACACGTCAACAACGCTTCACGGTTTGTTAGAATGCTAAATTTAGTATCCATCAGGCATAGAACATATCATTGCTCACAAGGTGCGGTCTAATTGAAAAATGCAAACAATCAAGTGTACCATTTTGAATCTATTATTTATACATTGATTTCAGGTGACTGAAATTCAACGTATGTATTAAAAGATTTTCAGATGATTGAAGCGTGATAGTTGTAAATGGGCTATCCGGAAAAAATACCTGTGTCATTGCCGTTAGTCCGTTGTCGGCAAATAATTCTACAGATGCAAGATCAATGATCAGGGTAATATCCATGTTCTGTTTATCACTTACACGGGGTGCGGTATGCCAGCCTGCAAATCCTTCTTCAAAATCAACATTTCCCGATGCACGACGGTCCATAAAAAATTCATTTTTATTTTCATCATAACCAATCACTACTTTTTGTCCTTTATCATTAGACAATGTAATGGTTAACCCGGCAAGTTGAGCACCTTGCAGGCTTAATCTTGCAGGCACTGTAAGCTTTCCTGTTTTTTCCGTAAGATCAAAATTATTGATATTAATATTTTCCAACTTTACCGTTGATGAGGTTAATACATCCAGTTCGGGTACAGGATTAGAGCTCACTAAATATTTTTCGCCCACTCTTTCAATAGCCAGGTCTCTTGGTACCGTCATCGCGCTGCGCCATTTTTCCGTAGGTACCACCTGTGCATATTGCCAGTTACCCATCCAGCCTAAAAATATTTTGCGCTTACCAGTGTTGGACCAGGTTACCCCTGCATAATTATCAGGCCCATAATCCAGCCAGCGTGTATCTGTTTGAAAAGGGGTGAATGTTTTTCCATTAAAACGGCCAGTAAAATATTGCGTAGCAGATCCGCCATTAGGGCCACCGGGATTAATGCTGACCAATAATACCCAAATAGTTTCTCCATTATATTCCAATGGAAAAAGATCAGGACATTCCCACACGCCACCATGTGCACCAAATTCTTTCCCAAATTCACTTTCCAT
>MWWA01000335.1_pt1 | contig 12570 bp, 13 predicted proteins | sample 1047341 | NCBI WGS metagenome assembly MWWA01 (sample SAMN06349978, study PRJNA376086) | soil metagenome | isolation source: MS5-1 sample Antarctic (ecotone) soil | place: Antarctica | collected 2015-01-13
TCACTGGCGCTTCAAATTGCAGGCAGAAAAAAAGCGAGCAACTTTATTGGTCACTGGCCCACCAATATTTTGCTAATGGGACTTTACAACAAGCTTGTTAAGCTTGAAGGGCATGATTAAGTTCCAGTTTTTTATAGAATTGAAAAGGGCACTTTGGAGTGCCTTTTTTAATGCATCTATATAAATTAATCTTTTCCTGAAGACAGAAATTTATATCTTAGTTGCAAACGTTTAGTAACATGAGAAAAATCTTCTTCATATTTCTTTCATTAATTTCTATAAGTGCATTTTCCCAAACTTATTTTATTCATTGCGGACGATTAATAGATGGTATTTCAAACCAGGTGCAGCCGGAAATGACTGTTATTGTTGTTGGAAATAAAATAACCGATATCAGGAAAGGATACAGTGCGGCAGAAGCGGGAGCACAGGTTATAGATTTGAAAAATAAAACAGTAATGCCTGGATTAATGGATGCCCATGTTCATTTATCTGGTGAAACAAGTAAAAATAGGTATACAGAAAGCTTCACGCTGAATGATGAGGATTTTGCTTTCAGGTCGGTGAATTATGCTGAAAGAACATTAATGGCAGGTTTTACTACTGTACGTGATTTGGGAGGAACCATAGCAGTATCTATGCGTAATGCAATCAATAATGGATTTATAAGAGGTCCAAGAATTATTTCTGCAGGAAAGAGTATTGCCACCACAGGAGGGCATGCCGATCCAACAAATGGTGTAAACAGAAAATTAATGGGTGACCCTGATGCAAAAGATGGAGTCATCAATAGTCCGGATGAAGCAGTAAAAGCTGTAAGGCAACGATATAAGGAAGGTTCAGATTTAATAAAGATTACTGCAACAGGCGGTGTTTTAAGTAATGCAAAAGATGGAGCAGGAGCTCATTTTACTGAAGAAGAAATAAGAGCAGTTGTCAATACCGCAAAGGATTATGGTTTTAAAGTAGCAGCACATGCACATGGTGCTGAAGGAATAAAAAGAGCAGTAAGGGCCGGAGTAAATTCTATTGAACACGGCACTTTTATGGATGAAGAAGGAATGCGGTTAATGAAACAACATAATACATGGTATGTTCCTACAATAACTGCCGGAAAATCAGTTGCCGACTCAGCCAAAATAGATGGTTATTATCCTCCTTTTGTTACTGTTAAAGCGTTGGAAACAGGTCCTAAAATACAAGCCACTTTTGCAAAAGCTTATAAAGCAGGAGTAAAGATTGCATTTGGAACAGATGCAGGTGTATTTGCACATGGTAAAAACTATAAAGAATTTGAGTATATGGTAGAGGCAGGAATGCCTCCTATGGAAGCTATTAAATCAGCCACTATGGCAACTGCTGAATTATTTGGAATGGCTGATAAACTAGGGTCTATTCAAAAAGATAAAATAGCTGATATAATAGCTGTTGATGGAAACCCTGTTGCTGATATTAAAGCAATGAAAGATGTAGTTTTTGTAATGAAAGAAGGTGTCATTTACAAAAGATGATATAAAAAAAATAGCTGCAATTGCAGCTATAATATTTTAATCAACATCCGTATCTCTCCGGATAGTTTCTTCGTGAGTGACCCTGTCAGTTGTACGTGTTGCTTTTTTGTCGCCACCACCACGCAGTAAGGCAACTAATAATAAAATAAAAACAGCAGCTCCTATAAGCCACACCCATGGAGAGGTATACCAATCATTGCCCTCTTCAGTTGTAATGCTTACTCTGCTGGTACTGGATGTTGTTGAAGAACTTGAAGTAGTGTCCTGTGCCAGTACAACAAGAGTAATGAGGTTGCATATAAATAATGACAGCCACATTTTTAAATTCATTTTTTTTGCTAACATCTTTTGTGGTTTTAGTTAAAGAATGTAAATTCTATCTTTTCAATAACTGGGCCAAAGGAAGAGTTTGTTTGAATATCTAACAGGTATGCTTAAACTAAAAAAACTGTCTTCAAGTTTGAAGACAGTTTTTTTTAACTTCTTAATTTTTTATAATCTATTGGCCTTGTATATCACTATCATTACTGCTGTGAGAATGATTAGCGCCACATCAAGTAGCCTTGTTCTGTCTAAAGTTTGAAATAATTTCTGCATTGTTCATGGGGTTTTGGATTGGGCAAACAAAATAGGAATTTCTCCTATAATATCAAAACCTTGTTTTTTTTACTGCTTATCTAATTGAATTTAAGCTGCTTCCATTTCAGAAATGGTTTCGGAAAGATCATATTCCTGGTGTTGCGCCAGCACTTCAATATTTTTAAACCCATTTAATTCTAACCTTGATACGAAAGCCTGTTGAACTTCATATTCACCATGCACCAGGAAGATGGATTTAATCTTATTTGCATCCTGGCAACTAATAAACCGGTATAGATCATCAGTATCTGCATGGGCGCTCATGCCGGCAATTTGTCCAATTTCTGCTTTTACAGGTAAAGCGTCATTAAAAATTTCCACTTCTTTTTCACCATTTAATAATAAGCCTCCTAACGATTTTGCACCGCAGTAACCAACTAATAATATGCTGTTCCTGGCATCTGATATACAACTATTTATATGATGGCGTACACGACCGGCATCTGCAGTTGCGCTGGCAGAAATAATCACAAGGGTTCTTCATAATCAACAAGCCGTTTACTTCTTCCACATTTTCAACATATTTTAATCTGGGAAAATCAAAAGGATCATCATCAACTTCCAACACTTGTTGCAGCCTGTCATTAAATAGATCTGTGTATTTTTTTATGGTTGCCGTAGCTTTCAAATCAGGGGACTGTCAATAAAAACAAGAATTTCGGGCAATCTTTTCTCGAGGCTTAGCTGGTTCAACGCATATAATACTTCCTGTGTTCGACCAACACTAAAAGCAGGTATAATTAATTTACCCCCTTTTTCAATGCAGGTTTTTTTAATCCATTGTTTTAAAGTTTCAATCTGTGAACCATTATTTAATGTAAGTAAATGTTTAGAACCTGTAACCGTTCTTGCTGCACCATGAAAAGAAATCTTCATAAGAGGGGTATAGCCAAATTTTATACCTATATGCAGAAGCAGCTGAGGTAGCGAAGTAAATTTCTTTTTGTATAAGCTATTCTACAAATTGTTTTATTTATTGCTGTTTAATTCATTTTGAAGTTGCTTATTTATGATGACGCCTGCTTTTGCACCTTCGGCCGCTGCCACTACTACAAACTGCACATCTTTATCAGCATCGCCAGCCACAAATAAGCCATGTGTACTTGTTTGTTGAAAACGGTTTGTAATGATAACTCCTTTTTTACTCATTTCGCAATTAAAGACTTCTACCAGGTCACATTGTTGTTTATAGCCATTTACAAAGAAAACAGCATCACAATCATCTTCTTCACCATTAGTAAAAACGATTTTTTTTAATTGACCTTCTTCTCCTTGCAGCCGGGCAATAGTAGTTTTGATTATAGGTATTTTATTTTCTTTTAATTGTTTTTTTTGATCCGATTTCACTTTGTCTTTTCCATCTGTATATAGTTTTACAAAAGGACTCCAGCCTTTTAGGGAAAGAGCCAGTTCTGCACCATTTTTATTACGGGCATAAACACCTAATTTTTTATTTCTTACTTCCCATCCATCACAATAGGGACAGTGATAAACTGACTTTCCGTACATTTCTTTAAAACCTTCAATTTCAGGAATATTATCACTAAGACCGGTTGCAATTAATAATTTCTTCGACTGGTGTTTGTTCCCTTTTTCATCCTCTACCTCAAAGTGGTTGTTTTTATTTTGCCTGGCATGAACTACTTTATTTGTTATACGGCGTACACCATACTTCTCTATTTCTTTATGACAATGAGAAATGAAATCGTAAGGAAGAATACCATCCTGGGTTAAATAGTTATGCATGCCCTGCGAAAACCTGTTACGGTAACTACCTGAATCATATAATAATACACTGCGTCTGCATCTGCCTAAAACTACTGCTGCGTTTAATCCTGCCGGTCCTCCTCCAACTATTATAACATCCCAGATATCCATACTGTTTTTTTTGATGCAGTACTTGCTGCAAATAAGGTGCAAAGATGATTATTAATAATGGTTCAAACATTAATAAATACAAGTTGATTATCAATTGATTTGTAAAATTAAACCTGATGTATAATCAATTTTGAGCTGTCAAATTACATATTCTGATAAAAAATAACAATTACACTGTTTGTTAAGTGCAATGAATCACTAATTTCATCCAAGATTTAAAAAAAGAAATTAGCCATGACAGAAACCCTAAAAGACAATAAGCTTAAAAAAGTATTGATAATTGAAGATGAAGGCGACATGTGTTTGTTGCTGAATATTATGTTGAATGGAAAAGATATGGATCTTGACCATGTTAAAAATATAGGTGGCGCAGAAGAATATTTAAAAAACGAACAACCTGCTGTTGTCATACTTGATAACAAACTTCCGGATGGCTTTGGTGTAGACTTTATAAATGTAATTAAGAAAGATTACCCGGCTATTAAAGTAATTATGATATCCGGTTATGATGCTTCTGCCCGTGATGTAGCTTTAGAAAATGGGGCTGATATTTTCTTGCAGAAACCATTTACAAAGGATCAGCTGTATCAGTCAATCATGCAACTATTGAATTAAGCAAAAGGGATCTTTTGGATCCCTCTTTTTTTTATTGTAAATATTTTTTCAGCCAATCCTGAACTTCACTATACCAAAAGCGGCTGTTTTCAGGTTTTAGTATCCAATGATTCTCATCTGGAAAAACTATTAGTTTACTGGGTATCTGCAATCTTTGTAATAAACCAAAATTTTCAATTGAATTATTAATAGGAACCCTGTAATCTCTTTCACCAATAGTAATTAATACAGGTGTTTTAAAATTTGCAGCATAACGTATAGGATTTTGTTCATTCCATGCTGTTTGGTTCACCCAGGGGGCGCTGCCAATCATTACTTCACGTCCATACATATAATCACTGGTTAAAAATTGTGATTCACTATTTACAAGACCGGCATGAGAGATTAGTGTTTTATATCTTGTAGTAGAAGCCTGCATCCAGTTTGCCAAATGTCCTCCATAACTTCCGCCTCCGGCGGCTTGCCTGCTGCCATCAATAAATGCAAAACGTTTAATGGCATCATCGGCTGCTTCATTTATTTCCTGTGCAGGACCTTTTAACGGATCAAACTGAATGTCCTGTGAAAATTTTTCGCCATAACCTGTAGATCCTGTATAATCTGTAAGTAAAACAACATATCCCGGTGCAGCTAGCAACTGATAATTCCACCTGTAGCCCCAATTATTTTTCCAGGCGCTGGCAGGTCCTCCGTGCATAACAACAAACAATGGATATTTTTTGCCTGGATCAAAACCTGCAGGTTTCACCAACTTACTTCTAACTTGTTTTCCCCTGCTTGTTGTAGTCCAAAAAATTTCAGGTTCATGCATATCTAAAGTTGCCAGGGCAGCATCATTAAATTTGGTAATAAACAGAGGATTTGCAGGTGTTGTATTGACGCGGACTATCTCTGCAGGCCTTGTTGCACTCTCGTAATTGCTTATTACCACTCTGCCATCAGAAGAAACAGTAACAGATGTAAATGCACCATTCATTGAAGTAAGTGTTGTAGCATTTCCTTTACTTACATCTGTAACAAAAATTTTATCATTGCCCTGGTCTTCTACACTCATATATATTTTATTGGCAGGGGCAACAACATAATTATTAATAGGGCGGTCAAGTGAAGGAACTACAATTGTTTTGTTGGCTAAGGATGGCCAATCAACACGTGTTAATTTACCGAGGTTATAAACTTTTTGATTGTTGTTGGGAGAAGATATAAAAAATAAATGTTTTCCATCTTTTGAAAATGCAGGATTATTATGATTGCCGCTATTGCTGATCTTTATTGCATCACCTCCATCAATGGACAACCTGTATAATTCCGAAGTTGGGTCCTGGTAAGCAGCAGTGGTTCTATCCATTATAGCTACAAAAACAACTTCTTTGCTATTTGGTGCCCAGCATATATTTCCACCAAAAAAGAAACCTTCTTTAACGGTTGCAGAAACAGGGGTAAAAATATTTTTAGGAGCAGAGCCCGGTTCTACAGACTGTACAAAAGCATGTGTTTGTTTTTCGTCATTCCATACATCAAAATTTCTAATGGGAAAACTGGTGTAAACACGTGCATTGTACTTTAGTTTTTTTCTTTCTTCAGCAACTTTTTTATTAGCAGAATCTGTAAAATTGCCGGGATATACTTTTGTTGTATACAATATCATTTTACCATCAGGACTCCATTGAGGATTTCCAACGCCTGTTGAAACATTACTGAATCTTTGTGCTTCGCCACCTTCAGCTATATTGATAATATAAATTTGTGATACTTCATCTTCTTCACGCTTTGCAGAAAAAGCAATTGATTTACTGTCAGTGCTCCATTTATAACCACTTTCAGCACCTTTGCCAAAAGTTATTTTTCTTGAGTTTGAACTTCCATCAGCAGCCACTATCCATAAGTCATTAACTACATCTTTTTCAACATAAGAAGGTTCTGTTACACTAAAAACCACCCACTTCCCATCCGGGCTCACTTCCGGTGATCCTACCCGTTTCATAGCTGTCATGGTTTCATGAGTAATTGGCTTTTTAACCTGTCCGGAAACAGTATTAATGGTGATAAAACAAAAAAGCAGAAAAAACAACTTGTACATTTAAATTAAATTAGGAATGGAAATTACAGCAGAAGTGTAAATAAAGATTATGTTTTTTATTCTGTCCATAACCTGAAGTTGAACAACTAACCAAGATTAACAAGGTAGTTGCTTTCGAAATGGTCAAATGCACAACCGAACGATACACCATTGTTTAGGGGTTACTATTTGTATTTCTGTAAGGATTGGAGTTATATTTCCTCACTCATATGCCTGACTTATTGTTGCTTTTATGCAAAAGACTCCACATTCAACCGCTTAGCTATCCAGGGAATTCAATTTTCAGGCAAAGTTTTACTTGAAGATGATGCTTTGTGTGCTGATGCTTACTTCATATACCATAAAAAATATCTTTTTGCACCCTTGCCATGCCTGGCGATGTGTGGACTAATAAAACTTACCAAAGTAAAGATGACCGATAATACACTCGCTTTTGGAAAGAAGATTACTGGCAGTTGAATTAATTTGTTCTTTTTAAATATGTTTTCTTGAAAGGATATATTATATTGGCAAAAGAAATATTAAAAATGAAATTGTATTTTTTTTGCTGCTTTTCATTTTTTGCTATTACATCCTTTGCACAAAAAAAGGAAGAAGGATATGATGCACAATTTAAACCTACATCATATGCTGCACGTTATTATGTTATAACTGAAAAAAAAGATTCCTTATGGTATAGGGAAGCTTATTATTTACCTGAGAAAGGTATGTTTATGAAAGGATCCTATATAGATAAAGATTGTAAAATTGCTCATGGAAAATTTAAGTGGTATCATGAAAATAAAATATTGAAAGAGCAAGGAACATTTGTTAATGGTAACAGAGAAGGAGAATGGTTACAATTTAATAAAGAAGGTGAATTAACTGATTCAGCAAGTTTTGTTGGGGGAAGAAAGAAAGGCTTTAGTTTTAGCTGGCACAAAAACGGAATGATTTCAGATTCCACATCTTTTGACGGATTAGGAAATGGCGTTCAGGTGAGTTGGTATGATGATGGCACACCCAGGCAAGCAGGTCATTATATTTCAGATACCTTGAAAAAAGGTCGCTGGCAATATTTTCATAGTAATGGAAAAATAAAAGCTGTTGAAGATTATGTAGATGGTGAACGAACTTCTTATAATTGTTTTGATGAAAACGGCATTAAATTATCTGAAACAGAGTGTGAAGAAAGAGAAGCAGAATTTTCTGGTGGAAGTTCTGCCTGGTCAGGATTTCTCAGCAAAAATCTTAATCCAAACTTACCTGCAAAAAAAGGGGCACCTCCGGGACAATACACTGTAATGATTCAATTTATTGTTGATAATGATGGAAAAGTTTATGACATTACACCTCTTACAAAATTTGGCTTTGGAATGGAAGAGGAGGTAATGCGCATTATAAAAAAATCACCACGATGGATACCTGCACAACAATATGGAAGAAAAGTAAAAGCTTACAGAAAACAACCTATAACTTTTGTAATATAATTTTCTGAGAATTAGTTTTTGTAATTGATTCATATTTATAGGATCATTTGAAGCCTACATTTTTGTTCCTCTTTTAAAACTCTGCATTTAAACAGGCACATTTTTTATACAATAGATATTCAATATGTTGTTCTGTATGTTTTATCATTACTGATCAGCATGCCAAAAAATTGTTGCTTAATTAAATGGCGAATATTTTTTCATCTTAAAAAGAAAGGAATAAAAAATGCTGGCAATGAATTATCGCGGCCCATTCAGGGTTCGTGCAGATCACAACAAACCTGATCCTGAAATTTTACATCCGCAAGATGCTATTGTTCGTGTTACCCGCTCATGTATTTGCGGATCAGATCTTCACATTTATCATGGTCTTGTTCCAGATACACGTGTAGGAACCACATTTGGTCATGAATTTACAGGTGTTGTAGAACAGGTTGGAACCGGAGTGCAAAAATTAAAAGTGGGCGATCATGTTTTAGTGCCATTTAATATTGCATGTGGCAGTTGTACATTTTGCAAGCAGGAGTTGTATGGTAATTGTCATGAATCAAATCCCGAAGCAACTGCTGTGGGTGGCATATTTGGATATTCTCACACTGCTGGTGGGTATGATGGTGGACAGGCAGAATATGTTCGTGTTCCATATGCTGATGTAGGACCTACCATAATACCTGAGGGGATGGACCTTGATGATGCAGTGTTGTTAACAGATGTGGTACCTACAGGTTACCAGGCAGCAGAAATGGGTGGTATAAAAAAAGGTGATACTGTAGTAGTGTTTGGTGCCGGACCTATTGGCATAATGGCTGCAAAATGTGCATGGTTGTTTGGTGCTGCTAGAGTAATTATCATTGATCATTTGGAATACAGGTTGGAGTTTGCAAGAAATTATTCTCAATGCGAGGCATATAATTTTAAATCATTGGGAGACCCTGTTGTATTTATGAAAAAGACTACCGGAGGTTTGGGAGCTGATGTTTGTATTGATGCCGTAGGTGCCGAAGCTGCCGGTGATACGATGCAAACTTTATTAGGAAGGAAAATGTTGATGACAGGTGGTTCTGCCACCGCCTTACATTGGGCTATCAATTCAGTGAAAAAAGGTGGTATCATTTCTATTGTTGGTGTGTATGGTCCTATTAATGCTCTGGTTCCTATTGGTAATGTAGTTAATAAAGGACTTACCATACGTGCAAACCAGGCTTCAGTTAAAAGACTTCTTCCAAGAATGATAGAACATGTACAGGCAGGAAGAATTGATCCAAAAGGAATCATCACACATAGAATACCTCTTGAAGAAGTATCAGAAGCTTATCATATATTCTCTGCAAAAAGAGATAATTGTATTAAACCGGTATTGATTCCACCAAAAGCAGAAATGAGGGCTTAACTATTAAATTATAAATCATGGAAGATAAAAATATAGCATCAGTAAAGCCTTTTGAAAAAGAAAGGGAAAATCTTGCTGATAATTATAAGCATATTAATGGATGGGGTATAGATGCTGATCCGGAGAATGAGCCAACATACCCAATGAAAACATATACAGGTGATGACCACAACAGGTTAGAATGGGAGAGACCTCCTTTACAAATACAGACTGTTGAAATTCTTAAATCAATTGAACACCCTCGCTTAACAGCTGTATATGGTACAGTAGCACCACCTTCAGGATTAAGTGGAATGATAAGAAGATTTGCATTTAAATACAGCGAAAGTACCTATGCGCATTGGTTACCATTGGTATTTGCAGACAGGGTAAATGTGGTAGAAGGAATTGTTGATGATCTTGCACATGGCCATATACCCAATATTTTTGCGGAAAAAGGCTGGAAAGCTGAATGGAAATATAATCGACAGGAATTTGTGCAGAATATAGCTATTACCATTGCCGTTGCTACAGCAGCCATAATTATATTCAGCAAGAGCAAAAAGAAAAAAAAGAAAAGTTTATTTAGTTTTTAGTGTTACATCATATTTTATTTGCAAGAGTCATTTAATTTTTTTTAAATGACTCTTTTTTTTGATGCTTGTTTTATATGTTTTCTTCAAGCTTATCCAGCGATTGTTGCCAGCCAACAATACATTCATCAATCATGGCGGATGGTATTTTAATGATAAATTTATTATACGTTCTATATGTACGGTTTTTTGTTCTTTAACTAATGCTGATGGTTCCATTGAAATTAAATTTATAAGTGAACACAAAATAAAATACAATTGATAAAAAATGTATTTCAAAAACGGCATTATGGAGGGGTAATTGCGGCAATTTGATAAGACTACAACTACTTATCTTTAAACATGAGCAGGGTTTTATTAATATGGTTAATCATTATGACTTCTTATAAAGTAAATGCACAAACCGATCTTTATTTACGAAAAATATTGGAGAGGAACAAAGACTCTATTTTTAACCAGGTTTTTAATTATCCCCAAACATATCGCCTTCAAATTATTTATACTGAAATAAACAGAGACCAGAAAAACCTTCCTTCTTTTAAAGATCATTATTTTAATTACGATCCGGATTTATATTTTAATCCGGCATCCATGGTAAAAATGCCATTAGCATTTTTAGCACTTGAAAAAATAAATGATTTGAATATAAAAGATGTTCATAAAAACACTACTATTTTGTTTGACAGTAGCGAAAGCTTTCATAGATCATTATATAAAGACACGACAGTCTCATCAGGTTTACCTACTATGGCTCATTTTATTAAAAGAGCATTTTTAGTAAGTGAAAATGATCCATATAACCGTCTTTACCAGTTGTTGGGACAAGAATATCTCAATAAAAATTTATGGAATAAAGGATATAAAGATGTCAGAATCACCAGGCAATTTATGGGACTGCCTCAGGAGCAAAACAGGATAACCAACCCTGTTCGGTTTGTAGATGAACAAAATAATAATTTATACAGTCAACCTGCTGCTATAAATAAAGATTCATTTGATTTCAGTAGAGAAATAAAATTAGGGAAAGCACATTACAGAAGGGATACATTAATTCAGGAACCATTTGATTTTACAAAGCATAATAACCTTTCTTTAAAAACCATGCAGCAATTGCTTCAATCGGTTTTATTTCCGCTCTCTGTTCCGGAACATCAACGTTTTCGGTTAACAAAGGATGATTATCATTTTCTTTATCAATACCTTTCTCAATACCCCTCCGAAACTCCGGATCCAAAATATGATGCTGATACTTATTACAACAGTTATGTAAAATTCTTTTTCCGGAATAAAAGTCATACAATGCCTCCTCATGTACGGGTATTTAATAAAGTGGGGTGGAGCTATGGCTTTTTAACTGATGTATCTTATGTGGTAGATTTTGAAAATAAAATAGAATACATGCTTGCCGCTACACTATATGTAAACAGCGATGAAATTTTAAATGACGGCAAATATGATTACAATGATGTCGGTTATCCTTTCTTATATCAATTGGGTCAAACTATTTACCAGTATGAATTAAAACGTAAAAGAAAATTTGTTCCGGATCTGAAAGATTTTGAAATAGAATATGAGAAAAGAGATCCTTCTGATACGAGACCTGTTTTGAAAGACGTTGACAATTAACAAAATCATTCAATATAATTTTATTGAACAAAATGCCAGCAAACACCTGCAAGATCAATAACGTTTACTTCTTTTCCATAAGGTTGGTTTGTAGGGTTGCCTAATTTTATTCCATATTTCTGCTCCAGCTGCTTTTCTTTGATTTCATTAAAAAAAATGTCTGCATTGTCAATGGCAACATTGATCATAAGATTTTCCGCAAACTCTTTATGATCATATTTCTGTAGTATAAATCTGCAATCATCTTTTACAAAACCAATGAAGTCGCCTGCTTCCCAGGAAATTGTAAAACCGAGGTCTACAAAAAAATTTTTCGATTTACCAAAATCTTTTCCGGATGGTACGAAGGGTTGTAATGAAAGAAATTTCATTTTTTTTATTAAAGCTACTCGCTTTCGGTAAATGATGTCACACTGCATCAATATTTATGCTCCCGTGAGCCTGGTCAGTCATTTTAAATTGGAATTTCAATAGATTTAAATCGTGAGTATGGAAAGACATAATAACCTCATATTTAGTAAAAGATTTTTCCTGGTATTGTGCTTCTCATGGTTGATCTTTATAGCAATTGATTTTGTTTCTCATACCACATTATTAAAAATCTTTGGATAGATGAAGAACATAATTTAAAGCCTAAGGAAGAACTTTTTAAATATATCCCTGAAGGTTACCTTTCGTTTTTGTTTTTCAAACTCATGGTAAGAAAGACGGAGTATTTACTTAAGAAAATTGCCGTCCATTTGTATGGCTCCAGGTATTTCCCAAGTATACGCATGAATTTGGTGTTAAT
>MWWA01000336.1_pt1 | contig 12565 bp, 13 predicted proteins | sample 1047341 | NCBI WGS metagenome assembly MWWA01 (sample SAMN06349978, study PRJNA376086) | soil metagenome | isolation source: MS5-1 sample Antarctic (ecotone) soil | place: Antarctica | collected 2015-01-13
GTAATGGTAGTGTACTGTGCCTTTACCCCGAGGCAGAGCAGCAGTAGCACCATGTTGCATAGCAGGACTTTTAAGTTTACAGACATACCTTATTGTTGAAATAATCCTGCCATTGGTAGATCCTGCTGTTTCAGACCGATTTCCTTACATTTGCGCCCACAGCATTAAATCTTATTTTTTATGGCATCTACATCAGACATCAGCCGCGGTTTGATCATTAAACTGGACGGAAGTCTTTATAAAATCGTCGAATTCGGCGAAAACAAAACAGCAAGAGCAGCAGCAAAGGTTTGGGCAAAACTTACCGGGGTTGATAACAACAGGTCAATAGAAAAAACGTGGAACAGTGGCGACACCATATATCCGATCCGCGTAGAAAGAAGAGAATACCAGTTTCTTTACAAAGATGAAACGGGTTATAATTTTATGGATAATGAAAGCTTTGAGCAGGTGGCCGTTGCAGAAACAATGGTAGATGCGCCAGCTTTTTTACGCGATGGCGATATGGTTTCTGTAATGTTCAATACCGAAACTGAATTACCTATGAATGTTGAAGTTGCAGAAAAAGTGGTAGTAAGGGTTACGTACAGCGAACCTGGGTTGAAAGGTGATACCGCTACCAGAACGCTTAAACCTGCAACAGTGGAAACTGGTGCAACTGTTATGGTGCCTTTATTTGTAAACGAAGGAGAACTGATCAGGGTAAATACAAAGTCCGGGGAATATGTAGAACGTGTGAAAGAATAAACCCCTGCATTTCCTCATCGATTAATCAGGCTGTTACAATGGAAAGGCAAGTATCGCTGATGTTATATAATTCTTATCTTAGCCACGATTTAACCAAAAACTCATAAATTGAAGCAAATGGATTTCAAGCAGATTCAGGAGTTGATCTACCTGGTCAACGAATCTAATATTGGTGAAGTAACGATAGAACAAAAGGAATTTAAGATCACTATAAAACAAAAGGAAGAACAGATCACCCAGGTGATGAATTCCATTCCTTCGGTACAATATCATCCGCAGCCCCAGCAGTTGCAACAGTCTGCCCCGCAGCTTACAGGCGGATCATCAGAAGACGGCAGCCTCACACCGGCCACGAATACCATCACCATTAAAAGTCCGATGATCGGTACTTTTTACCGCCGTTCTTCCCCCGACAAACCCAATTTTGTTGAAGTGGGTGATGATGTGGCACCAGGTAAGGTGGTTTGTATTATTGAGGCAATGAAACTTTTTAATGAAATCGAAAGTGAAGTGAAAGGAAAAATTGTAAAGATCCTTGTCGAAGATGCTTCACCGGTTGAATATGATCAGCCATTATATCTGGTTGAACCTGCATAAATAGCTGCAACAACTAAATTGCTGGCCATTATACATCTCAAAATTATTTAGTGTGTTTAAAAAAATTCTGATCGCCAACCGTGGAGAGATAGCCCTGCGTGTTATAAGAACCTGCAGGGAAATGGGTATTAAAACTGTGGCGGTTTATTCAACTGCCGATCGCGACAGCCTGCATGTAAAATTTGCAGATGAAGCAGTTTGCATAGGAAAACCTCAAAGCAGCGAATCTTACCTGAACATACCACATATCATGGCAGCAGTGGAGATCACGAATGCCGACGCAATTCATCCGGGATATGGATTTCTTGCAGAAAATGCAAAATTCTCACAGATCTGTGCTGATCATGGCATCAAGTTCATTGGCCCTACTCCCGAAATGATCAATAAAATGGGTGATAAGATCACGGCAAAAGAAACCATGATCAAAGCTGGTGTTCAGGTCATACCCGGAAGTGAAGGTTTGCTGGAATCTGTTGATGAAGCGCGCGGCCTTGCAAGGGATATGGGCTATCCAGTGATTCTGAAGGCAACAGCAGGCGGCGGTGGTAAGGGCATGCGCATTGTTTGGGAAGAATCAGAACTCGAGCGTGCTTACAGTACTGCAAGAGCTGAAGCAGGTGCTTCTTTTAAAAATGATGGCATTTACATGGAGAAATTCGTGGAAGAGCCAAGGCATATTGAAATACAGATCGCTGGTGACAGGTATGGTACTGTTTGTCACCTAAGTGAAAGAGATTGTTCCATTCAGCGCCGCCACCAGAAACTGGTGGAAGAATCACCATCGCCATTTATGACGCCGCAATTGCGTTATGATATGGGCGAGGCTGCAAAAAAAGCTGCAGGCGCCATCAACTATGAAAGTGTAGGAACAGTGGAATTCCTTGTAGATAAACACAGGAATTTTTATTTTATGGAAATGAACACCCGCATCCAGGTGGAACATTGTGTTACGGAAGAAGTGATCAATTACGACCTGATAAAAGAGCAGATCAAGATCGCGATGGGAGAGAAGATCACCGGGAAAGATTATGAACCTCAATTGCATGCCATTGAATGCAGGATCAATGCGGAAGATCCTTATAATGATTTCAGACCATCACCTGGAAAAATAACGGTATTACATCAACCGGGCGGACATGGTGTAAGAGTAGACAGTCATGCGTATGCAGGTTATGTGATCCCTCCTTATTACGATTCCATGATCGGAAAGCTGATCACCGTTGCACAAACCAGGCAGGAAGCCATTGATACCATGTACAGGGCTTTGAGTGAATATGTGATTGAAGGCATCAAGACCACCATTCCCTTCCATCTGCAATTGATGCAGAATGATAAATTCAGGGAAGGTGATTTTAATACCAAATTTCTTGAAAGCTTTAAATTGAAATAAAAAAAACCTGGCTTTTTGGCCAGGTTTTTTTTATTGGATATTGGATCTTGATTTTTTTAATCTTTTTTCTTTGCTTTTGTCTTACCACCATTTTTATGTGGATTGCCTACACCTTTTTCCCAACCTAAATGTTTTCCGTTATTGGCTTTTGCTTTTTTACGTTTTTTATCTTTTTTTCCTTCCTTATCTTTTTTATCACCTTTATTTTTACCTGAATACTGGTCGTTTACAGACCTTATTTTGTTTTTCCTTTCTCTTTCAAGTTGAGCAATGGCTCTTTGTTTTTCTTCCTGGGAAAGCGAAGGGTTATTTCTGATAGCATGAATTCTTTCATCATAACTGCGGTTGATCCTTTCGATCTCTGCCTGCCTGCTTTCGGTAGAAGTTCCGTTACCGCCACCAAGAATAACATCTCTCGGATTTTCGGTTCTTGTTTCGGTTGTTTTTCCACCTAAAACGACTCTTCTGGCTTCCTCTTTTGAAGTTTGAGCGTTTACAGAACCTGCTGCAAATGCTGCGAATAAAAGGGTAATGATAGTTTTCATATTATCAAGATTGTTTGGTTCCAATCTTCGAATAACGTGCCATTGTTCAGCAGAAGCTTCAACGAAAGGTTAAGAAAGCCTGTGCATCCTGTTAATATCTCCCCGCATTCCTTTTAGTTTTAAAAAGCAATTGGAAGATTCAATGAAGGTTAAATTATGTTCCGGGCACCTTTTTTGTTCCAAGGTATAAAATCACTAACCATGATCAAATACCAGGGAGCCGCAAATTTTGTGGCCGGCGCCATTTTTACACTATTCTTATTTTCCCAGTTTGCATTTGCAGATAATGATCCTGCTTTACAGAAAAATGCGCCTGCACCTGAAAACAGATGGACAGCACCTGAAATGCCAGAGCAACTTTCATTTGCCAGTGAAAATGTGCCGTTGGAAAGATGGGATGTTAAAGAAAAATTTGATCGCGAGTTGTTATTGAATTATTACAGCCCCGGTCACATTTTATACCTGGTAAAACTGGCAAACAAAAATTTTCCCATCATATCTGAAAGATTGAAAGCTCAGGGCGTTCCGGATGATTTCAAATACCTCTGTATCGCGGAAAGCATGATGCAGAGCTGGGCGGTTTCAAAAGTAGGCGCTGTGGGTTACTGGCAGTTTATGCCGGGTACAGCACCAGGATATGGGCTAACTGTAAATGAACAGGTGGATATGCGTCGTGACCTGGAACGTTCTACTGATGCAGCAGCACAATACCTGAAACAGGCGTATGCAAAATTTGGAAACTGGACGGCTGCAGCGGCTTCCTATAATTGTGGTATGGGTGGATACAACGGGCAGGCTACTTTTCAGCGAACAAAAAATTATTATGACCTGCACCTGCCGGAAGAAACCAATAAATATATTTTCAGAATCCTTGCTTTCAAGCACCTGATCGGGAATCACGAAGCATTGGGATACCATGTAAAAGATGCAGATAAATATCAGCCGGAAGCCTATCGAACAGTTAGGGTAAATTCCTCAATTCCCGACCTTGCAAAATTTGCGATAGACCAGGGAACCAATTATAAAATTCTAAGATTAATGAATCCATGGATCAAAGGAAAATCTTTGAGTGGAGGAAAATCTTATGTTTTGAAACTGCCTGAATGATTGAACTAAGACAACCGATTTTTGTTAGCTTTAAAAATGGTGCTTCCTGATCTTTCCGATCCCTTTTACTTTCTTATGGCTGCTCTTGTTGTGTTTGCAGTGGTCATTGGAAGATATTTCCTGATTGCCGGGTTGTTTCATCTTGTGTTCTATATATGGTTTCCGAAAAAATGGATGAAGAGAAAGATCAGCCAACGCGATTATAAACCAGGACAGTTCCGAAAAGAAGCGGGTTGGAGTACACTCACCGCTTTGATTTTTGCTTTCTCCGGTGCATGTATGTTGCTGTTGTGGCAGAAAGGGTTTACAAAAATTTATCTTGATATTCATCAATACCCGTTGTGGTGGTTGCCGGTAAGCCTTGCCATAGCTCTTTTGATACATGAAACTTATTATTACTGGCTGCACCGATGGATGCATCATCCCGGTATTTATAGAATCGTTCACAAGGTGCATCATGACAGTAGCATCACTTCCCCATGGACGGCCTTTTCGTTTCACCCGATTGAAGGATTTTTTCAGGCCATTTTTCTTCCCGCTTTATTGCTCGTGCTTCCTATGCATATTTATGTAATTCTTGCACAGCTTACCATTATGACTTTCAGTAGTGTGATCAATCACCTCGATATAGAAGTGTATCCCAAAGGATTTCATCGCAACATCATTGGTCGTTGGTTCATTGGTGCCACACACCATTCTTTGCACCATAAACAATTCCGTTACAATTATGGTCTGTATTTTACATTCTGGGATAAATGGAAACAAACGGAAAGTCCGTTGTACAACAAATTATTTGAAGAAAAAACGGGGGAAAATCCGCCAAAAACTTACCCTGAATAATTTTCAGTTCATTTATTGTTTTCATCATTCTCTACTTAACAATCTGTGTTGTCCGGGGAAAAATCAAACATCACTTTTAAGATATTTGCCTCGGGCCGGCGAGCCTCGTACCTGGCCGAAAACCTTTTTGAGCGTTGCCTGAAGCCTTGCGAACAGGAACAAAAAGGCCTCCCGCAGATTACGCAGATTTACGCTGATTGGTCTTCTGCGTTCATCAGCGCGATCAGCGGGAACAAGAGGCAGGTACTGGTGTCAAATAGATCCAGGTTTCCTCACCAAATGAAATTCCACGCCTAATCTTATAACATTTGGGTGGTTGGGTGCGCCTTATTGCTCCTGATTTTTCCTAAGAAATCTTTAACCCTAAGGTGGAGCAATACAGCGCGAAGAATGCTTGCACAACAGATCGCATGGAGTTGCACCTGTTTTCATTTTTCGGTGCGCCACCTTGCGCAATCATCCGAAGTATCTAACAAAATCAGACTGCTCCGCATTGATTGCGCTTGAATTTTTGCCTGCCCACCGAAGCGAAGCGCAGGGGGGCTCCACCTTTTTTTTTCAAGAAAAAAGGTGGAAGAGGCATTGATCATAGCACTGCTCTCCGGCAAAGAAACTCCATTAGGTTATTGCAACTGCAAAACCTAAGGCCCGGTTTAAGTAATCATCAACAACGCCAGAACCATTGCGCGTTTCTGTATTTTTCAACACCATCAGCATTGCCGGGAATCAGCTCCTTTTCTGCGTCCTTCATTATATATTTATTTTACCCTCCACAGCATCTGCAAGTTTTTCGCCTGTAACTATGGAAGCAGCTATTTTTAAAAAGGAAATCATCTTTCCTGTTTCTGCATCCCAGTAATAGTTGTCATTGGGTTCAACTTTCAATAATGCCAGGTTTGGATCATCTACACCATTTGGAAACCATGCTTTCACAAAAGTGGACCATTTGTCTTTTATGGTTTGTTTATCAGTTACCACACTCGCCCTTCCCCAGACATCGAGATAGCTTTCTTTTCCCGGATGCGCATACACCAGGTGGACCTGGCTATTGGCACTTAATTCTTCAACCTTAATAGAACGGATATCAGTATAAAACCACAAGGTGCCATTTGCTTCAACATCAATGGTAGCCATTGGACGTGTATGGTCTTTTTGCTTTGTATTGGTGATGAGCATACAGATCTTAATCTCATTGACCAGCTTTGTAAATTTTTTTAATGCTTCTTCCTGTTTAAGATTCTTTTCCATATTGCTTTTGTTTTTTAAATATTATAAAATAATATGCCACTTAATCTGCTGCATTCATTTCAGCAATGGCCGCTTTTTCACCGATCAAACCTATTTTTTTTGAATGCAGGATTGCTTCCGAACTATGTTTGAAGAAACAACAGGGCACACCAGCAGATTCAATCTTAAACAAAACATCTTTTACTTTTTCAAAATTTTGCTGGTAAATATCCCGGATATACACTGCATGGATCTGTTTGGGAAAATGTTTGACCACTGCTTCATAGATATAGGGGTCCTGCTGGGAAGAATCGCCTAACAATACAAACCGTTGTTGTGGATAGGTTTCCAGAATCCGGACGATCCTGATAAATTTTCCCTGATGATGGTTTTGTCCTGTTTTCAGCAACTCGCTGATCTGTTTGAGTTGATTTAATAGAAAAACACCCTTTGGAATTTCATGTATCTCTGTAAACTCCCGGATGTAGTCATACAGGTTCCATTCACTGCTGGAAACATAAAAAAAAGGATTGGGAGCGTCAATGGTGGTATTGCCTTCAGCCAGCAGCTGGTAATGTTTGGCCACTCCTTCAAATGGCTGGCGGCTTCTTGCATTTTGAGTAAACAGCACATAAAGCCGCTTGCGGAGATTCGAAGAATGCGAAATGAGAAAGGTGTCATCTATATCTGAAATAAAACCATATTGCGTGGTATGTGGTACGTAAAGATGCCCTTTTGAAACAGCAAAATATTTTCCATTGGCAATGGCTTTAACTACTAATTCTTTCCAGCCTTCCTCCAACTGTCCTTCATCTTTCCAGTCAAATTTGAAAAATCCTTCCTTATCTGTTTTGGCGCGCAGCACCTGGCCTTCCCATTCCATTTCCACATCCACACCTTTAAAAGGCTTTACAATAAATAATCTTAAAAGCGCAATGGTATTGTGAACAAAACTTTTTCTGTACCGTCGGGGAGATAAAGGACTTAATTTCAATACATGTCCGTAGAGGGTTAGCCTGCTATGGTGCCCATATCCGTTGTAAACTTTAATGGTAGGTTTGTCTGAGAGTCCCAACCATTTCAGAATCCGGCTTTTTAATGAGGGTTTTTTATCTTGGTCGGTTCTTTGCATACAGGAATCTATACAATAAGTATGCACAACGAACCGGTGAAGCTATTATTCGTGATCAATCCCATTTCAGGCGGAAAAGAAAAAACAGACTGGGAAGAATCCATCAGAAATTATTTTCGTGACAAACCCCATCAGGTGGAATTTTATCTTCTTGATGGAAAGAATGATAAATCCTCACTTAAACATTATATCTCACTGATCAAACCAGACAAACTAATAGCAGTGGGTGGCGATGGTACAGTGAAGATGCTGGCCGAAATGGTTAAAGAAACAAAAATGCAGTTAGGCATTCTCCCGGCAGGCTCAGCAAACGGAATGGCTAAAGAACTCGGAATTCCCACAGACCCTGCGGGAGCATTAAAAATAATTGATGAGGGAACTGTGCAATGTGTGGATGCCATAAAGATCAATGAAGCCGAAATATGCATTCATCTCAGTGATGTTGGACTGAATGCCATGCTTGTAAAAGAATTTGAACAATCCTCCGGCAGAGGTATGTGGGGTTATGGGAAGTCCATAATTAAAATGCTTTTCCACAAAAGAAAGATGCGCCTCAATATTGTATACGATGGACAGATCATTAAAAGAAAGGCTTACATGGTAACCCTCGCCAATGCCCGAAAATATGGTACGGGTGCAAATATTAATCCCGAGGGCGATATTGCCGATGGTAAGTTCGAAATAGTTATTGTTAGAAAGATCAATCTGCTTGAGATCTATAAATCTGTTTTTACAAACAAGAGTTTTCATCCACGCCGCATCGAAGTCTTTTCTGCCAGGGAATTTAAAATGACCTCACCACGCAAAGTTTATTTTCAGATCGATGGAGAATATAAAGGAAAGGTGAGCACTGTATCTGCACGCATCCTTCCAAGGATTTTGAACCTGCTGCTGCCCCCGAAGCAGCTTTGATTGGCATAATAATTTGATTGGTTAAGGAAATTTATAATTATGGATGAACTTGAATTAAGAGGTCGCTGGAATGAGTTTAAAGGCAAAGCCAAGCAGACCCACGGTAATCTTACAGATGATGATGTAAAATGGGAAGAAGGAAAAGACGATGAGTTTTATGGAAGGATGCAAACCAAATTAGGAAAAACAAAAGATGAAGTTGTTTCCTGGATCCGTTCATTGGGTACAGGTCGTGACTAATTAGGTTTCCCTCATTTTCATTCTGTTAAAAGGGGAGTGGTTACCTTTGGTGCATGCATTACGTTTCCGCTGAAAACATTGCCAAATCCTTTGGTATCAAACCCCTTTTTTCAAATCTCTCATTTCATATAGCTGAAGGTGATAAAATTGCCCTTGTGGCCCGCAATGGTTCAGGTAAAACTACCCTTTTAAAAATTCTTGCCAGTACAGAAACCACCGAGGAAGGGAAAGTATGGGTAAACAAAAACGTTGATGTGGCCCTTTTTGAACAGGATCCGAAACTGGATGAAAGGCAGACCGTACTTAATAATATTTTTCATATCTCCCATCCTGTTATCCAATCCATAAAGGATTATGAAGCTGCTATAGAAAGTGGTGATGAAAAACGCATCAGTGACAGCTTGATCCGGATGGATGAAATGAATGCCTGGGATTTTGAATCCAGGGTAAGGCAGATCCTGGGAAAACTGAATATTCATCAACTTCAACAGGATGTTTCCACGCTCAGTGGTGGCCAGCGAAAAAGAATTGCACTTGCCAAAACCCTAATTGATATTGGTTTTGAACACAAGCATGTACTGCTGATCATGGATGAACCTACCAACCACCTTGACGTGAGTATGGTGGAATGGCTGGAGCATTACCTCAACAAAGAAAACGTTACCCTTTTACTGGTCACCCATGATCGTTATTTTCTGGATGCTGTTTGTACAGAGATCTGGGAACTGGAAGATGGAAAACTGTTCACCCACAAAGGCGATTACCAGAATTTTCTTGAAAAAAAAGCAGCCAGGGAAGAAAGCGAAGCCGCCAGTGTGGGTAAGGCTAAAAACCTGTATCGAAAGGAACTTGAATGGATGCGCAAACAACCCAAAGCAAGAACAACAAAATCCAAAAGCAGGATTGACGCCTTTTATATAGTAGAACAAAAAGCAAAACAGCAATTACAGGATCAGCAACTGGAGCTGCAGAGCAAGATGAGTCGCCTGGGTGGTAAAACGGTTGAACTTAAAAAAGTACATAAGCGCTTTGGTGAGAAACTGATTTTAAACGGATTTGATTACAGCTTTAAGAAGGGTGAAAGGGTTGGTATTGTTGGTAAAAATGGCACTGGAAAATCCACCTTCATCAACATCATCCAGGAAATTGAACCGGCTGACAGTGGTAAGGTGAATGTGGGTGATACAGTGGTCTTTGGCAACTATTCGCAGCTGGGTCTTATTGTGAAAGAAGATATGCGGGTGATTGAATTCGTAAAGAACATAGCAGAAAACTTTCCTTTATCCAATGGCGGTTCTTTAAGTGCCGCACAATTTTTGAATTTGTTTCTATTTCCACCGGAACAGCAATACACCTACATCAGTAAGTTAAGCGGTGGCGAGAAAAGAAGACTCCACCTCTTGACGGTTTTATTCAGGAACCCCAATTTTCTTATTTTGGATGAACCTACTAATGACCTTGACCTGCCCACACTTTCCGTTCTGGAAAATTTTTTAAGCGAATTCCAGGGTTGTCTGCTCATTGTAAGTCACGACCGCTATTTTATGGACAGGCTGGTTGATCATTTATTTGTTTTTGAAGGTGAAGGCTTGGTAACAGATTATCCAGGGAACTATTCCCAATACAGGCTGGCAGAAAAACTTAAAGAAGAAGCTGAATCACAGGAAAAAAAATCAGAGCTGTCTAGGCCAGTGGAGGTGAAGGATATCAAGAAGAAGATCAGTTTTAAGGAACAAAGGGAATATGAGGTGCTGGAAAAGGAGCTGGCTGGCCTGGAGGAAGAACGGAAGTCCACTACAGCACAACTTTCAGCAGAAAACCTTGCATTTGAAAAGCTTTCAGCATTGTCGGAAAAAATCCTTGAAATCAATCAGAAAATTGAAATTAAAGAGATGCGCTGGCTGCAATTAAGTGAAATGTATTTCTGACTTGTAAATAAGGAATTAAAGGTTTATATTTAAGATACGATCCACCCTCTGTAAACAATTGGTAAAAGCCTCCCTTTGAGAGCCTTAAAATTAAACCGGTTGTTATGAAAAAAATTTCTGCTCTTTTTTATGACGAAAAGTACCAGGGCGCAATGATTGTTGCTTTAATTATTGGATTGGTAACGATTATTTTTTTTACGATGTTCGTACTTAAATAAAATCAATTTCTTAATTCCTTCCGGTCTTCCAGGAAGGAATTTTCTTTTTTAGTAGATCTACAGAACCTTCAACGGAATTCTCCGAGGTTTTTTTTCAACGAATTACACGTTTTTTTGGGTGTTTGTGCCATTGTTTCCACCTATTGGTAATTGTAATTTTATATCAGAATTTTGATTAAAATCTATCCTATGAAAACCAGTAACCCATATGTAATATGTGCGGTCATTACATTTCTATTTTCTGTTTCATTTGTAAAGGCACAGTGCCCGGATGGAACCACACCCGGAGGTACCGCATTTGACACCACGATTCATTTTCCAACCGGGGTGAATTCCACCCAGGTAAAATTTCCCAAATTTGACCCTCAAACAGCAATGCTTACCTGCGTTAGATTGATTGTTACCATAACAGGCATTGTAGATACGGTAGCCATGCAGAATTATTCCGCGTCTGCTCAAACTGCCAGCTTTATTTACAACCGGAAAGATTCCATGGCGGGCCCGGGACTCACGCCTCCCCTGACCAATAGTTTTGACGGCAACTATGGACCTTATAATTTAACACCCTACGATGGAGTGCCTGGGGCTGGTTCTGATTTTATGGCTATACCAAAAGATACGGTTCTGCAGCAGGTGATGGTGCGTACTTTGACTGACTCTACTTCGATTTCAGAATTTTATGGTTCGGACAGTGTAGCTTATAATTACACCATCAATGTAACCACTTCGGCCATGATTACCGGTGGAAGCAGTTCCAGCCTTGTGCTTACATCAGCAATGGTAAATTTCAGGTTGGAATATTGCTCCTGTCCAATCATTGTTTTGCCTTTCCATCTTAAAGATTTTAATGTAAAAAAATCAGGTACTGCCGCATCCATTATTGAGTGGAAAGCAGCCGACACAAAAGAATCTTATTATTACCAGGTAGAAGTAAGCCGTGATGGCGCTTCATTTAATACGCTTGGACACCTGAATAAAAAAGGTCAGGATCAGGTATATCATTACTCCTTTTTGCATAAAATTGAGGAAGGTGAAAAGGGCAAATACTTTTATCGTGTAAAGCAATGGCACATCAATGGCACCTATAGGTACTCCGATATCAAAATGGTTGATTTTTCACACGGCAGCAACCATAACATCCAGTTATTTCCTAACCCTTCTTCGGGTACCGCAGGACTCAAATTCATTTCTGTAAAACCTGGTAAATATGCGGTTTATGTAATGAATGCACAAGGCCAGATGATGCAGTATAAAATGGTTCAGGTAGCAGCTGTGGATTATGTGCCGGTTTCGGTATTGAAAAAAGGGGTGTACTATATTAAAGTTGTGCATGCGGATACTGCTGAATCAGAAATCATGCAACTCCTGGTACAATAAAGGAATATTTATAAATGTAATTTTTCGAAAAACAAAATTTCATCCACTTCATTTACTTCCCCTGGCTGCAGGCGGCCCAGGGGAAGATCTTCAATAGAAATACGAATCAGTCTCAGGCAGCGGTGCTTTACTGCCATCACCATTTTCCTCACCTGGTGGAATTTGCCTTCAGTTAAACTAATGGTGATCCAGGTATAGGGAACATAAGGCGATAATGGCCTGGGAAGCGCATGCAGGTCCGGAGGTGCTTCACTAAACTCCACTACACAAGGCGGCGTGGTATACCATTCACCATTGTGTATGCG
>MWWA01000337.1_pt1 | contig 12553 bp, 16 predicted proteins | sample 1047341 | NCBI WGS metagenome assembly MWWA01 (sample SAMN06349978, study PRJNA376086) | soil metagenome | isolation source: MS5-1 sample Antarctic (ecotone) soil | place: Antarctica | collected 2015-01-13
GTGGCATCCTGGCAGCTTTCCATCGAGCCGGACCGATCAAGTATGAACGCGATTTCGGTGTAGTTGTTTTTCATTCTGGAATAGGATAGCACACCGCATAGGACATCCGCTGTCCTATCAACCGGTATATTTTCTTTGGAACTGTCGAAGCGAAAACGCCACGTTTTGCCTCAAGAATTGCCTTTTTCTCGCCCTTTCCTCCGGCAGGGTCCGACTTGAAGCAGGGTTGTCACCCCAGCCAGTTGACCAAGACCCATTTTACAATCCGGTGAGCAGGCTTTTGCTTGTCCACCCACAAATCCGCCTATGCCGCGCCGTGTCGCTTTGCCAGACGATCTGAAGGAACTCTGCTCTCTCTGCCGCTCAGGCAAACTGTTTGCGGTGCAGGATTGGATCAAGTCCGGACGCAGACACCGACCGCCGGAAGGCAATTTCACCACCAACCCTCTCAGAGTGTCGATCGAAAGGGGTTTTCACAGCCTGGTGGAGGTGCTCCTGCGCGCGGGTTGCGACCCAAAAAGAAAAGGAGGACGCACTGGCGTTGGCTGTGCGAGAGCGCAACCTCGAGATAACGCAGCTACTGACCGAATTTGGAGCGGACGTGAAGCAGTAGAGCAAGAGGAAGTATTCTGGTCGAGGCACCCTGGTATCATCCGCTGGTTCATCGACCACGGCATGGATCTGGAGACAGGGGAACCCATAGCCAAGGCGTTCCGCGACAGGCAGCAGAGAGTTTCTGGGTATCTACATGTCCCTTCGGGACAGGTTGCCCTCGGCAAGGATCCAGGCAGCGATGGCGCTAAGGCACCACGCCGAAGAAGGAAATCTCAAGTGGGTTTCACTGCTGCTGTGGGCGGGGGCCGACGCGCGCCTGCCTGTCCCTCGCATGGACCAGCGGGAGAGGGACCAAGAGGACGAAAGGTCCGCGTTGGAAGAGTCCATCCGCTACGGACAGACGGAGGCAGCCAGGAAAATAGGTGTCGATCCGCAGCGCGACGATCCGACCGTCCTGCTGGACCAGTATTTTATCCAACCGAAATCCGATTTGATGGAGTATCTGATCAGCAAAGGGGCTGACGCCCGTCAAATAAGGCAGGACACGATCCAAGCGCTTTTTTCCTCCTTCAGTTGGAGCCTGGAGACTGGTCTGACGGAGAACCCGGTGCGAACCGAGGAAGCGCTGCGCTGCATGGAGGTCCTGGGGAAGAACGGCGCCCGCTGGATTCCGTCGGAAACCTGGATGCTGACTGGTTTGCGCAGGCCCCTGGGCCGAATCTCCCGTTACGTGCAGTGGAGTATCTGGATCGGATAAGGAAATCACAGATCATGGATCAACCTGTGTTCCTGGAACTGGTTCGCACTCCGAAAATGAGAGAAATTTTCCAGCCGGAGGGACGACTGCGCAAAAAGGAGAGGGGAGGAGGGTGGTAATCGACTTTTGATTGCGAAGGGTCTATCGCAACTTTCTTTAGAAAACTTTCAATGTAGGACAGCGGATGTCCTACCACCTGGGTTAGGTTGTGGTATGACAAAACCTTCACCCGCTGTGTCCGGCCCCTACACCCACGAAAATCTGACCATATTCCTTTTCCATGGACCGGACCAGGTGGACGGCAGCCGTTACCTTTCGCTCAAGAAAGCACTCGAGAAAAAGCAGGTTCTAGTGCACGAGACCGGCACAGTGGGACAGCTCGAAGCCGAAAACATTTCCGATACAGCCGATATCTTCATTCAAGCCGGGGACGTCTTGAAGGGTGGCCGGCAGGATCGCACGATCCGGATCGATTTTATCATACCTGCCCGATCCGGACGGGTTCAGGTACCTGCTTTCTGCGTGGAGAGCGGCCGCTGGCACAAACGACGCAAAGAAGACTCAGCTCGATTCAGCGGCTCGAGTCACTCCATTCACTCCAAGGCAATGCGGATGGCGGCCAAATTCGCCCAGGACCAGGGTGCGGTATGGCAAAGCGTCGCCGAAAGTCAGGAAACACTCGGTTCCGCTCTCAACAAATCGGTTCACATGGCGGCTTCCCCTTCGAGCTACCAGCTCAGCGTGGAGGACCCCGATCTGCAAAAGAGGAAAATCCAATACGAAGAGAAACTGGGCGGGGTCGTTAAGAAAGGAGCCGAGGCAGTTGGATACGCGTTCTACGTCAACGGAGAGAGAAACAGCGCGGACCTCTACACATCGACCGAGTTGTTCCACAAGCTCTGGGACAAACTGCTCGACGTGGCAATCCTGGAAGCGATCTCGGCACAGAACGGAAAGGCGGCTGTCCCCCAGGAAGCCAATGTGAAGGAGTGGTTGAAAGAAGCAGGCAAAGCGAAACTGCGCGAGAACAAGGAAGCGCCCCCGAGAACCCTTGTCGCAACCAAGGAATACAAAACAGGTGTCGTGTTCGAGACTTTCGACGAGTTAACCGGTCACAAACTCGTTCTCCATACCAACGTCATTTCCCGGTGAGAACATTTACCCAAGAACCAGTTGGAGCGGAGGGTGGAATGGTCGTTTCGCCCGAGGTGGAGAGACTGCAGCGAGAGTGCGATGCGCTTCGAGATGAAGTGGCGCGGCTACTGGCGGAAGCTCACGACCTGGTCAGTGTGGTGAAACCCAACCTACTGGCTCTCTACCAGACAAAACTGGGTGCGTGGGAGTTGAAACGCCTTCGCTTGCAATGCGAAATCGCCCGGTTGAAACGAAAAATCACGCTGATCCAGGCGAGCGTTAATCGGGGCGAACCGGTGCACGAACTCGAAGTGGAAGGCCAACTCGACCTGGAATTTCTCGACTGGCGCACCCGTGTAGCCGAAGCAGTAGCCTCAATCGACGAAGCAGGGAGGAGACTTGACCACCCTTTGGAACAGGAATCCGCCCAGGAGCTGCGAAAGCTCTACCGGATGTTTGTCAAAAAGTTGCATCCCGATCTGCGACCCGACCTGACCGAGGAGGAGAGACAACTCTGGTATAGGGTCCAGGAAGCCTACGACGGGGCAGACGTTGAAGAGCTGTGCGCACTGGCAATGGTCTATCCGGACTCAGGGGAAGAGAGTCCCACGACGCAGGCACAGCTGGCGGCGGAGCGCAGTCGTCTTCGGGAACAGGTGACCCGGCTCCTCCGGGAAATCGCGGCAACCGAGTCACTCCCACCCTTCACTCTCCGGAAAAAACTAGTGGACTCCGACTGGGTGAACGCAACCCGCAAAGCGCTGGACGAGGAGTGCGCACTGCTCGAGTCGCAGAGGGACCAACTGGAAAACCACGCCGACAAGGCGCTCGCGTCCGCACAATATGGGATTGGATTTAGCCGTAATTGAACCGGCGCTGCTGGCGCTCTGGCACGGTTCCTTTGGTCAGGGAGGGCAGCTACAACCATTCGCCCGCGAGATCATGCTGGTGGAGTGTGCCATCGCAGGCACCAGTTTCCGCGAACTCAAAGACATTGAGCCCGCTCTGCCGATTGGATCGCTCCTCCGACTCAAACGCGAACCCGCCAACGAACACGACTCCCTTGCGATCATGATACTCGACGAAGGAGGCAATCAACTCGGTTATGTGCCCAGGGCGAAGAACGAGCCGCTGGCCCACCTTTGATGGACGCAGGCAAGCTACTTTTCGGCCGATTGGAATCCAAGGAGTGGCAGGGAAACTGGCTCAAAGCTGATGTAGGCATCTTCCTGCGCGATTTCTAGTCCCTGCGCTGAGCGCAAGGGATTGGCTAAGCGATCCGAAAATTTGTGTCATAAGCCAATCTTGGACTTGTCGGCGCGCTTGCCGGAGATAAAATCGTACCCGGATAATGAAAATAGAAACGACATCAAGAGTGACCGTGTCCCGCTTTGGGACTCGGTCTGCCAACCTGGTTGGAGAAACCAAGGTGGATGGACGCAGCCTGGGGTTGCGGCCGATGTGCGCTGGGGGCGAATCCGCCCCGCGAACCAAATCTCCCTTGATGCCGTTTGCGAGCTCCGCAAACCATCATGTTTCAATTAGCGACTTCCGCCGTCAGAGTTAATCCGGCCAACCCGGACCACCATCTCTGGAACAACAACGGAACCTGGTTCGTTCACTACACGATCCATCCGACCGCGTTTACCAAGGAACGCGTCCGCCACTCCCTCCGCACGAAGAGTCTGCGTGACGCGAGGAGGCAGCGCGACCACCTGCTCTTGGGTCTCCGGAAAGGTGGCGCCGCGTGAACTCGAGCCCGCACCCTAAAATTTCGGAAAATCTTTATCCATGTGACAGCGAATGTCCCACCCAAGGGAGTAGGGTGTTCCATGAAGGTCCCTGCATCGTTTCGAGTCCTTGATCCGGAGGCCCTGTGAACAACCAGACATCGGGTGGCGGAGAAGCACGTTTTATCACAAAGGAGTTTGCCGAAACCATCTCGGGCAAGACGCCAGGTCCCTACTTTCGGTTGCACGATCCCGCGCAGAGAATGCTCGCCGATCTTTCCGCTTCCACGCGGGGCCAACCTCTGCGCGAGACAGCCTACACCGACAAGATGATCCATTTCTGGCGCGAGATCTCACTCGCGGGTTTGCCACGAACCGGCCCTGGCATGGACGAATGCTATGCGCTGCTCTTTGAAGCAGCGTTTGATCTTGCCGAGGCCGAACCCGACTGGGCCTTGGAATGCGTTGACCAAAAGACACGCCCCCAGCTGCCCTGGGGGTTGTTGTCGCAACTCGCTCACTACACCGCCGGTCGCAGGATGGACCACGTAAGCCTCGTGAACGGTTTTGCGGCAATTTACGCACCCTTGCGGGAACGCGACGACGACTGGAAGGACGAGCGTTGCGTGGTGGCCTCGGGGGTTGTGTGGTTCTGGGCTGCTCTACTCAGCGCGGCAGGAGTGCCTGAGGATCACTCTCTCTGGGAGTTTCGCTGTGCTTTGACGTCCGCATCCTCGAATGGATGGCATGATCAGGAGCGGTTGCACACCCGGCTAATTCGGGAGGCACCTGCGCGTGCCGAGATTACACCGCGGATCGAGCTCATGGATCATCCGATCCTGCGAATTGCGCGTCTCAAATACAGCGAGGGAAGTGTGGAGCAAAACCTTGTTCTCCGATTCCTCAACCACCGCTGCATCGTCGAGGGGTTCGAGAGCGAAGAGCAATACTTTAGCGGTGATCTAAAACTGGCCCTATGGGTGCGCGACGCCCGTGGGTGGGCAACAGAGCTGCTCAGGGAGGAGCCGGAGATTTGCGCGGCTATGTTCGAGGCTACGGGCGCAAAGGAACTCGCACGCATCCGCCGGCTTTTCCGAAAGGAAATAGGACCGCAACCCCAGAAAGTGGATGATCTGGATGCCACAACCTCCCTCATGCTATGGGCGAAACGCCTCCGCGGATTCGAGTATTCGGCCTACAGGGCACAGCTCTGGGAATTCGTGGTTGAAATTGCGGATGCCGCCCTGTGGCTTGGATGGCTTTTCCCTTCCAAGAGGCGCAAGGCCCTCCCACCTGCAAAACAGAACAGCATCGGACTAACAAACCAAAATAAAAAGCAACAGGACTGACACCACCAATCATGAAGACACGAGAGTTTGAAGGGATCGATTACAGGTTCCGTCCGGATTCCTACCGGGAAGTGGCCGATCCACTGGAAACGATCCTCCTGAACGTCAAGGGCACTAACCGGAGAAGAATGATCCGTGACTACTGGAAACTGGGAAAGCTGGACGAACTCGGGCGAGACCTTTCTCCAGGGTTCGCTCGACGCCGAACAGAGGCACAGGCTTGGAAGGATTCACCCCTCCTTCATGGGCGGTGAATATCTTCCAGATCCGGAAGCGACCGAAACGGAAATCGCACGGATCGAACTGGAATCCACTACCAGCGATGTCATCAGTATCCGGGCAGTGCCTGACCCTGCCGGTTTCCGCTATTGCATTGTGGACGAATACGAAACCGACTTCGAGCAGCCCTTTGAGACGAGCGAGCGTCCGCTCACGCTCAAAGAACTGATTGATTTCATTGACGGCAGTGGACTACCGGAATTTGATGGAGGGCTAACGCTGGCCTACAACAACGCCAACGTTCAAGACTCCGATCGCGCCTCGCTACGCCACTTCACCACCATCACCTCGGGGTTCTATCTCAGCTGCACGAGCACTTCGAGCGCATCTTCGACGAGTGGGCGCGGGAACCGCAGGAAAACAATCATGACTTCGCGCCGCCAGTTTTTGATCAACTAGTTCATGGCGACAGGGATTTCTGCCAAATACGGAACACCTTACCCGATGACGCGGAAACTTGTCTTGCCTCCAGCAGCGTTGGGAAGCGTAGATTTGCCGAACCGAAGCCGCTCCGTCCCCAGTAATCATACGACTCGGTGAAGACCCGCAGTGCCATCAAAACCGTGAATGACCCAGCTTGGCCTTCGGCCTTTACGCGCTTCCTCAGACGGCTCGGGATTCGCTCTGGCCGGGACGGACATACGGAGAAAAGGCGCCCGCTACTTTCGAAGAGCAAATATATTGTGGGTCTCCAGTGTTCGAAGGCGCTCTGGATCCACTATAACAACAAGGAGCTTGTTCCGGCCGCCGATGCCAGGCTCTCGGCGATCTTCGATCAAGGACACCAGGTGGGCTATTGGGCAAAGAAGCTCTTTCCCTCGGGAAAGGATCTGGGAAATATCAGCGGATTTGAAAAACCCGTCGAGGCCACACGCAAGGCATTGCGCGAACGAAGGCCTATCTTCGAAGCGTCTTTCATCTACAACTCCTGTTTCAGCAGAGCGGACATTCTCGACCCGACAGACGACGGACGTTGGGACATCATCGAGGTAAAAAGTTCAGGTGCACCCGAAGACCCTGCGGATCTAAGGGAGGTTTATCTCCAGGATCTCGCCTTTCAAAGATACGTATATGAAGGTGCCGGACCGCCTGTCCGGAAGTGCTTTCTGCTCCTAATCAACAAGAGTTACACGCGATCCGGCAACATCGACCCGGGCAAACTGTTCAGACGCGTTGACGTAACCGAACAAGTCGATGCATTACAGGCCTTGGTTCAACCAAGGGTGGGGGAGATGCAACGCGTATTGAAACTTCCTGAGTGCCCGGAGGTGAAAATCTCGCGTCATTGCAGTGAGCCATATGATTGCCCGTTGATGCTATCGTGCTGGTCTTTCCTGCCGCACCCTAGCGTGTTTGACTTGCGAAACGGTCGTAGCAAACCCTGGGATCTGCTTGCGCGAGGGATCCTCCGAATCGAGGACGTGCCGGATGATGTCTTGGTTTCCGAGGCACAGTCTCGACAGATTGCCTCTCATCGCAGCGGCATCCCTTACATCGATCCGGTCGCCATCGGGCAGTTCTTGTCGAGGCTCCAATATCCCTTGCACTTCCTCGATTTCGAAACCATCCAGTCAGCCGTCCCCATCTTTGATCGTTCGCATCCTTTTACAGCGATCCCATTTCAATTTTCGCTGCACATCATCCCGGAAAAAGGCGCAAATGTGCAGCACTACAGCTTTTTGGCCGATGGCAAATGCGATCCGCGTCCCGCATTCATCTCCGAGCTTAGGAAACTGCTTGGTCGCAGCGGCAGCATCGTGGGATACAACACCGCCTTCGAGACGGCGCGGTTGGCTGATTGCGCTCTGTTCTTCCCGGAATACGCAGAGTGGGTCGGTTCTGTTCGCAACCGGTTCATCGACTTGCTCGAGGTGTTCCGCGGCATGTCGTATTACCACCCTTCGCAGAATGGCAGCGCCTCGCTCAAAGCAGTCTTGCCTGCGCTGACCGCCGCGACGTATAAAGGGCTGCAGATCGCCGATGGCGGTGCCGCCGGCCGGGAATTCATGCGTATTGCCTTTTCGCGGGTCAGTCGCAGAGAGCGAAAGCGGGTGAGGCAAGCGTTGCAAGAATACTGTGCTCAAGACACCCGCGGATTGATCGATATACTCGAGTCGTTGGAACGTCTGTGCGAGAGTGATCCGTCCTGAATACTTCCAGACCAGGTTCCGGACCGAAACTCCGCCCGGAGAATGGCCCGACCGGTTCGCGGTCGTGACCGCCTGGAACCCGAACGGCGAATTCGCGGCCCTCGAAGGGAACATCCGGCTCGGTCAGCAGCTTGCACTCTCCTGCAAGGAGCACGCTCTTTTGGCTTGGCCCGTCTCGGGTGGATCACCCGACTGGCGGCACCAGGAAGAGGGACTGGGGATTGTGACCGACCTTTCCGATGCTCTCGCGATCGGCCGCCTGATCAAGCAGGAGGCTATTTTCTGGGTTGAGCAAGGCACACTGAGCGTGATCTCCTGCATGGGTTCGGAGAGAGTGCAGTTGGGAAGCTGGACAGGGCGGCTCGGCCGACAATGAAGAGGCAGGGTGGAGGAGGCGACATAGAGGATTCCCGAAGGTTCAGTTCTGCCAGACCGCGTAACCACGCCGTCTCAACCGCTCCGCTAACGCCACTTCCAGTTGCCCGGCTTCAGTCCGGGTCATTGGGTTAAACCGGGCGTATTGACGGGGAATCAGATCCTGTCCGTATCTTTTTACATAGCGGCTCGCCCTGTAGCCACGCTTGTGCTGCGCAAAACGCTCCTCTGGCGTTCGGTGGGTCATGCCGACGTAGACGCACGGTTTACGGGGATCGTGCTGAGGGTTCTTCTCCTTGAACTTGCGGCGCCCGAGAACCGCGCGATCGAGTCGGATCACGTAGAGGTTGCAAACACGAGGGGCGGGGCGGGTTTTCAGTTTCTGGGTCATGCTTGCAACACTGGAGCTTTTTTTCAGGCCAGAGACGGGGCGGGTGAACGAAAAAGGTCACACTATTGGTCAAAGGTCGGAGGCCATGTTTTTCCCTCCTTCTGGCCCCCAGCATTTTGCGAGCTTAGGTTCGCTGATTTAGGGATTGCAACATAGTTGCTACCCACCGCATTCACCAACTGGTCAGTGAATTCGTTCAAGGTATCGGACGAGCCTGAAACGAAAATGTTTGCTCCGAGGGTTGTCGTTAGAACCAGTCCAGTCTCGTAGAGAGTCACCAGGACAATCTGATCTCGATTTAGGTAGGCGAGGCGATTGGCCATAATTGGCCTCTCTCCCTGGGTATTTTCGCATGATTTCTGTTCATGCGCGTATCATACCACGGAGGGTAGGACATCAGCTGTCCATCAAGAGGAGAATCTTTCTCCTCGGTCGATCCACCCGAGGACGGGGTGTTTCCGTTCATGGATCCTTGAATACGCATCATGCGTAATGAAGAATGTTTGGGGTCGGGCTCCAACGTCCAGCGCGCGGTGGATGCACTGCTCGAAAAAGATGTGATCGACCGCGACAACGGCTCTTTCCTGATCAGTGATCGTTTTTTCAGATTGTGGTTGTTACACCTTTAGGTGTCGGGCGCGACGCCTCTATAGACCCAGGGGAGGGCAGGCTACTCTGCCGCGCGAGGGCTTTCCCCCTCCCTGCTGGCGCTCGGGATCGGCAAAACGCAACCCTATTGGCCAAAAGGGGCGTTTGTCCGGCCTTTTACGACCAGTCGTAAACACGCATAATCGACATTAGCGTCGATTGTGCGTATTATAGTCTGGATGAGCTTTTCTACTTCGGGCAAGCAGACCGTCGAACTGTTCCATTTGCTCTTCCTGCAGCAACTGGGTAGGCGGATCGACAAAAAGCTTTATGCGCTCAAGGGCGGCTGCAATCTGCGCTTTTTCTTTCGGAGCATCCGCTATTCCGAGGATCTGGATCTCGATGTGCGAACCATCGCCAAAGAAACGTTGCGCAAGAATGTGAATCAGATTCTGGAGTTTAGGGGGTTCACCCATATCCTGCACAGCCATCGCCTCGCGATCAGTTTCGTTTCCGCGCCGAAGCAGACCGCCACGACGCAGCGCTGGAAAATTCATCTCCGGCGGGAGGACGACGGCAGCGAGTGGCCAACCAAGATCGAGTTCTCGCGCCGAGGCTTTCGTGCGGGGATCGCCTTCGAGCCAATCGATCCCGAGATCATCCGGCTGCATCGGCTGCAGTCGATCCTTGCCACCCACTACGCGTTGGAGACTGCGTTCGCTCAAAAAGTGGAAGCGCTGATCCACCGCACCGAAACGCAGGCACGCGATATCTTTGATCTCAATCTCCTGCTCGGGGCCGGCGCTAAAGGTCGCGAGCTGCCGGCAATGGTGAAACAGAACCTCACGCGAGCCTGTAAGAACGCGAGCGGGATCAGCTTCGACGATTTTCAAGGCCAGGTGGTCGCATATCTGACACCCGAGTATCAGGACTACTACAGGGCGCCGGCTGCATGGGGGAAAGTGCAAGGCAACGTGGTCGAAAAGCTGGAGGAGCTATGAAACAGATCGAAGCACTGGCTGCGATCGAGTCTTTGGGGCATCTTTTGTTTGAGACGAAGGATGTCGCCGCGGTTCTGGGCGTGGAGAGTGGGAACGCGAACAAGATCGCGAGCCGACTGGCGGAAGGGGGATTCATTGTCCGGCTCGCGCGCGGGCGCTGGGCGCTGCCCCGTCGGCTCAATAAACTGGCGGTGCCCCAGCATTTGACGGCGCCCTACCCGGCCTATGTCTCGCTCCAGAGTGCGCTCTACCAGCACGGTATGCTCTCGCAAATCCCGGTCGTCACCTACGCGGTCTCGCTCGCCCGCACCCGGCGCTATCAAACACCCCTGGGCGTCTTTTCCATCCACCACGTCGCGGTCGGGTTTTTCTTCGGCTTTGAACTGGACGGGACTGCGAGCGCTTTCATGGCCGTGCCGGAAAAGGCACTGCTCGATGTCCTCTATTTCAGCGCGACCCGCACACGCCTGCTCGCTTCCCTGCCGGAACTGGAAATTCCGAAAACTTTCAGCTGGCCGACCGCCAAGAGAATGGCCCGACGCATCCCCGGTCAAGGCCGTCGCAAACTGGTCGAGAATAAGTTGGCAAAACTAAAAGCGAGATACGTTCATTAGATCCAATCGAACCCGGCGGCAGCCGTTAAAGCAGGCTGCAAGATTGCTCGCTTAGTTGACACGCGACCTTACATTTCGCTCAGGGGTCTGCGATGAGCGGAGGAAGGGATCAGGCGCTGGCTCATAAGTTGACCGATCAACCTTAGTCTCCAAGTTTCGGTTTTCGTGTTGCGTTCGCCGATCCTAAAGACTTCCCTGACACGACTGCATTGGTTGTGTCGAAGAAAATCCTCTTTGCGTCCTGGTAACAAATAGTTTTTCGCTCCATCAGAGCATCGACCAGGGCTTCAACGCCAGCCCAGTTTATTCGATCGCAAAGGTTCGTTCCAGGCGCGCGCGGCAGTAATCGAGGTAGGCTTTCTCGCCCGGGCAATTCAAGCCTTGCAACCACTTCGCCACTTTTCGCTGGTCGCCGCGCGCATGGTATGACCTGATACTACGGAGATCCCCTGCGCTGAGCCACTTCTCCGGCGAGCGAAATCAGAGACGGACGTCGATCCAAAAAAGCAAACGCTCAAGGGACGGCAGTTGCTGTATGAAGGGTAAAGCGTGGCGTTTTTCGCAGGCCGGGATGAGGCCCCCAAATCACAGTTAAACCGCCGATGTGCTCATTGGTAGAGCCAGCCGATTTGTAATCAGCAGGTCAGGAGTTCGAGCCTCCTAGCCGGTCCGGCGCGGGAGCGGTCTTGCATGACAGTGCCAACGCCTGATGAGAAAACAACCGTCCGATCACCGCCGGCCGCATCCGCTTCATCGGGCTACCTTCGTGACTGCCCTCTGGAATAAGTTTTCTCGTCGAATCTCCCACTGTAGAGGGCGAAAACGCCCAGCATGATGACTTTGGTAACGACTATGCAACTGCAGCTATTGAAATCGGCGCGCGAAGATGGCTTGATTCCGTTTCCGGCGGGGTCTGCGGCTGCGGTTAGGCGGGCTCTTGGAGAATTGGAAATTCTTGAGAGCCAGGGTTGCGTCGAGACGCGGAGCGCAACGGATTACACGCGTACTGGATTACCGACCAACTTATTGTTACCTGCGGGGAGTGGCACCTAACTATCTCGCAGCCGAGAACCGCCGCGCGCACGGAACCAAGGATGCTCACCGATCTTTCATGGTCGCGCGGGATTGATCACTTTATGAAAGACACCAAAGGAACAGGTAAGATCCTCCGAGGTCCTTTGCGCCATCCTGGGATCAGTCGCGATCAGGTAGGCCTTGGCGATTTCCAAATTAATGAGGGGCTGTTGCAGGGCGTTGTTGCGCGCCTGCCAAAGCGACTCCGCTTCCGCGCGCTTGATCGTGCGCAGGCTCTCCTGTTTGCCGGTGGCGGAATCCTGCAGGTAATAAACGCCTCCTCGGCGACGAAACATTCGGTAGCGATTTTTCATCTCCCCTTTAAAGAACAGGAACCCAAATGCGGCCTGCCCCCGGAGAAAGAAAAAGGGTGTTGCCCGAGCGGCGGGACGGAAAGTTGCTGACAGTTTTGCTGGCAAATGGCCTCGTCGGGCCGAATGGACCGTCGTAACCACCTCTGGTGGAAGTAGATAGAAAAGGGCTCCAGCGGTAGGACTCGAACCTACGACCAATCGGTTAACAGCCGACCGCTCTACCACTGAGCTACGCTGGATAG
>MWWA01000338.1_pt1 | contig 12550 bp, 14 predicted proteins | sample 1047341 | NCBI WGS metagenome assembly MWWA01 (sample SAMN06349978, study PRJNA376086) | soil metagenome | isolation source: MS5-1 sample Antarctic (ecotone) soil | place: Antarctica | collected 2015-01-13
AGGATAAACAACTACATCATTTGCCAGTGGCATTAATTTATCTCGCAGGGAATGATACATTTGTTTTGCCAGATCGTTTCTTGTTGCTTTTATATTTCCGGCACCTTCTCTTAAATCTGGCCTCCCGCAATCTCCAATAAATAAAGTATCACCTGTAAAAACAACTTTGTCTTTTCCCTCATGATGCAAAACAATGCAAATACTATCGGGTGAATGTCCCGGTGTATGCAGTGCTTTTAATTTTATATCACCCAGATTAATTTCATCTCCTTCATCAAAGGTTTGATGTGGATAAAAAGCATTCACAAGTTTACTGGCGTAAATAACAGCACCCGCATTTTCGTGTATTTCAAGATGGCTGCTCACAAAATCTGCATGCGGATGGGTTTCAATGACACCTGTTATAACAGCATCATTATTTTTAGCAAAATCCAGGTATGGCTTTGGATTTCGTGCCGGATCAATAAGAATAATCTTTTTCTCATCCTCATTCAAAATAGCATAACTGAAATGCGACAAGTATTTGTCTTCCCATTGTTTTATTTCCATAACCGGGGGTTTTCTGCAAAATTAATTGGAACAGGATCATTAAAAAATCAATTTAACAGCAATAACGATTATAACTGCTGTCATAGTTGAACATCCCCTGAATCAACTTTATAATTCATTCTTTTTCCTATCTTCATAAAATAGTTGTTTAACTAACTAATTTTTATGACCAGGAGAATTATTAAAAAAGTAGCAGTACTCGGTAGTGGTGTAATGGGTTCCAGGATAGCTTGTCATTTTGCAGGCGTTGGCTTACAGGTAATCTTACTTGATATTGTTCCTGCAGAAGCAAAAGAATCTGATAATAAACAAGCCAGAAATAAATTAGTGAATGAAGCGCTACAGGCTGCTGTAAAAAGCAATCCCTCTCCCATTTATCATAAAGATGTTATTAATAAAATAACTACTGGAAATTTTGATGATAACCTGGAAGATATTAACGGTTGCGACTGGGTAATAGAAGTGGTGGTGGAAAGACTGGATATTAAACAATCCCTATTTGAAAAAGTAGAACAGTATCGAAAACCAGGTACCCTGATCACTTCCAATACTTCAGGAATTCCCATTCATTTATTAAGTGAAGGCAGGTCAGAAGATTTCAAAAAACATTTTTGTGGTACCCACTTTTTCAATCCGCCCCGCTATTTACGTTTATTAGAAATTATCCCAACTCCTGACACAGATCCTGCTGTAACGGATTTTTTAATGCATTATGGTGATTTATACCTTGGAAAAACAACTGTTCTTGCCAAAGACACACCTGCATTTATAGCCAACAGAATTGGTGTTTTTGGAATGATGTCACTTTTTGGACTCATTGAAAAAATGGACTTAACCATTGATGAAGTGGATGCACTTACTGGTCCGCTGATTGGCAGACCTAAATCAGCAACTTTCCGTACTGCTGATGTAGTGGGCATAGACACATTGGTGAAAGTAGCTAAAGGAGTATATGATAATTGTCCTGCTGATGAATCAAGAGACAGGTTTCAGATACCTGTTTGGTTGGAAAAACTGGTAGAAAATAATTGGTTGGGTGATAAAACAGGACAAGGTTTTTTTAAAAAAACAAAAGGAAGTGGTGGCGAAAAAGAAATACTGACACTTGATTTAAAAACACTGGAATATAAACCACGTGTAAAACCAAAATTTGCTTCTGTTGATGCTGCCAAAGGAGTTGATGATCTGAAGCAAAGAATTAAAATGCTGGTATCGGCACAGGACAAAGCAGGTGAATTTTTCAGGCATTTCCATTATGGTTTGTTTTCTTATATCTCTCACCGCATTCCGGAAATAAGTGATGAAGTTTATAGAATTGATGATGCTATGATGGCCGGTTTTGGCTGGGAAATAGGTGCTTTTGAAAGCTGGGATGTGATGGGTGTGGAAAGAACTACCAAACAAATGAAAGAAGCGGGCTTTACAGTTGCCTCCTGGATAGATGAAATGCTTGAAGCCGGATTTAAATCGTTTTACAAAATAGAAGGTGGCGAAACACAATACTACGATCAGCAATCCAAATCATACAAATCCATACCGGGTAGCAAAGAATTTATTGTTTTAAGTAATTACTCAGATAAAGTTGTTTGGAAGAACAGCAGTTGCCATGTGTATGATATTGGTGATGATGTGCTGGGACTGCAATGGAATACCAAAATGAATTCTATTGGTGGCGATGTACTGGCAGGTGTTTCCAAAGCAATTGAACTGGCAGAAAAAAACTTCAAAGGATTAGTGATTGCCAATGAAACCGCCAATTTTAGTGTGGGTGCCAATGTGGGAATGATCTTTATGTTTGCCATTGAACAGGAGTATGATGAACTGGATTTTGCCATACGTGCTTTTCAAAATGCTATGATGCGTGTACGTTATTCATCCGTTCCGGTTGTTGTAGCACCCCATGGTATGGCATTGGGTGGCGCTTGTGAAATGAGTTTACATGCAGATAAATGTTGTCCTGCTGCCGAAACTTATACAGGACTTGTAGAATTGGGTGTGGGATTGATACCGGGTGGTGGCGGAACAAAGGAATTTGTATTAAGAGCTTCGGCTGAAATGCATCAGGATGAACCAGAAACCATCACTTTAAAAAACAGGTTTTTAACCATAGCTACCGCAAAAGTGGCCACTTCGGCACATGAGGCATTCAGCCTTGGTATATACAGGAAAGGATTGGATGAAATTGTGATGAACCAAAACCGCAGGGTTACAGAAGCCAAAAGATCTGTCCTGGAAATTTATGAAAGCGGTTATGTATCGCCGGTACAGCAAAAGAATATTAAAGTGCTAGGCAGATCAGCCCTGGGGTCTTTATATGCCGGTATTCATGGAATGACTCAAGCCAATTATGCCACTGAACACGATGCCACCGTTGCACGCAAACTGGCATATGTAATGTGTGGAGGTGATTTAAGCGAACCAACACTGGTGAATGAACAATACCTGCTTGACCTGGAACGGGAAGCCTTCCTTTCTCTTTGTGGAGAAAAGAAAACACTTGAACGCATACAAAGTGTTTTAAAGGGTGGCAAACCAGTTAGAAATTAAGCAATTGTTGCTGAGCATAAGATTTGCCTACATTTACGCATGCCTCGTAAATTGTTTCTTTATAGGCTCCGCACACTACTTTCCATTTCAGGTATCTGGCTGTTAAGTGGAATTGTATTTTTTGAAAACCTGATTCATATCAGCAATGATCTTGGGGTTGAGATCAATTTCTTTCAATTCTCTATTACATTTGGCATAATAGGTTTTATAATTACAGCTGCTCTTATTTTTCTTTTGAAGCCTGCATTCAACCATTACCCTGTGTGGATGTCTACTTTAATAAAACTGGGATTAACGGTCCTGATATTTGTTATAATTATTGTTGTTCTTTCACTGATCTATTTTTCGCTGATTTACCCAAATAGTTTCCAGGAATTTATTACCTCTTTTTTGAAAAAAATACTTCAGACGCATACATTTTTTAGTTTCTTAATAGATATGGCCCTGATGACGCTCTTCTCCATTATTTTATTAGAAGTAACAGATAAATATGGACCGGGTATGTTTTGGAGCATGCTGATTGGTGAATATCACAATCCAAAAAAAGAAAACAGAATTTTTATTTTTCTTGATATAAATGAATCAACAACTATTGCTGAAGAATTGGGCCACGGACAATACTTTTTAATGCTCAGAAGATTTTTTAGTGATATCACCATGCCGGTTTTAGCCAACGATGGTGATATATATCAATATGTGGGAGATGAGATTGTGGTATCGTGGAAGAATACGCCTGAGAACAAATTAAAAAGCCTCAAGTTTATTAGAAATACATTCTTTTTAATTGAAAGGTTTAGCAAAACCTATGAAGAGCAATTTGGGTATGTACCACGATTTAAAGCAGGTGTGCATGCAGGTGAAGTAACCGCAGGATTTGTGGGTGAAATAAAAAGGGAATTGATTTATACAGGTGATACCCTGAATACAGCATCACGTATCAGAAGTATGTGTCACGATCTGGATGAATCATTTGTTATATCAGAAGATTTTATGCAGGATTTTGAAACGCCAGTTAATTATACCATTGAAGAAAAAGGTACTATGGAAGTAAAAGGAAAACAGGAGCCGGTAAAAGTATTTGCAATGAATTTTGATAATGGGAATAGTTGAATTAGATAGTACGAAAGGAAGTTGTTTAATTATTGCAAACATGATTACCTATGGCAATGCTGCCGATCCGGTTGTCACAGAAAGAATAAGAAAAGAGATTGAAGAAATGTGGAATGAACCAGCAGTTATCGATACTATAAACAATCTACAACTTCGCATACAATTTAAAATAACAGCTGCTCTAAAACCATCCATTACTCCCGAAGAAATTTTTGCTGATACAGATCCCTTAAATAATTTTTTCAGGATTGAAGAATTTGTTCATGGCAATATTTCTTTTGTAGATGGATTGAATTCCAATTCAGGCTATTTTTTGTTAGAAAATTTATATGAAGGTTCTACAACGGCTGCACATGAATTCGGTCATACCTTGGGGTTAGATCATCCAAAATATCTTGACATCAGGGGCAAAGGTGTGCCCGGTATCATGTATCCCCGTGGTACACTTGTAGATCCACCTTATCAATACGATCCTCAACAAAGACCTGGTTTAAAAGGTGGCACCTTACACCCGCAATACAGGAGAGTATTAAAGGAAGATATCCTTAATTTAAAATTGCACCGTCTTAATTATAGAAACAATAAAGCTGTTATTGGTGCCTTTACCAATGTGTATCATTGGGATCACTCGGAATAAATTAGAAGATTGCAAGGCTTTAAATCGTTAACTGATAGTGTATTGCGTTCCTGAACCGGCTCCATGTTTTTCTACTATATTATTATTAATTAATACAGATAGTAACCTTATGACGATCATTCGTGAAATACCCAGGCCTTTTACAATGTCTCCGGATTTACAACCGGGATGATTTTGTATAAAATGAACTACAAGTTTTTCACGCGGTAATAATTTTTCATCAGTTTGATGAAACTGAAGTTTTTGCATTAACTGCACCTGTATATTTTTTATTGCATCAAAATAGAAATGCACCCAGCTACTTATATTTTCATTTGGCCGCTGAACCTGACATGTTCTGAGTACTTTATCATATTCAAGTTTCCTGATTTCAATTTCATGTTCAAAACTTACATATTGTATCCACTTGTATCCGTTCTTTAATAACAATAGTAATGATAGAAGCCTGCTTAACCTGCCATTACCATCCTGGAATGGGTGTATTGTCAAAAACTCATAAGAAAATATTGCGCACTTAACCAATGGATGAATTGCTTCATCCTTAAGATACCATTCAATAAGTTTATTCATCGAATTTTCAGTAGTAAAGCCGGGTTCTGTTGTATGAAATATGGTTTGCTTTGTACCGTCAGGATATTTTGCTTCTACAGCATTATTTTGTTGCTTATAATCACCTTTATGCCATTCATCTTTTTTGCTGTACTTCAGTAAAATGTTATGTAGGTTCTTTATGTCACCTGCTGAAATGAGAATATCATCATATGATTCAGATATTAAGTCCAAAACTTCAAAATAACCTACTACTTCCTGTGTATCCCGGTCTTCAAGTTTAGTAACGTCAATATCTTTAAGAATGATATCTACTTCTTCATCGGTTAATTTAGAACCTTCTATCCTGGTTGAAGCTCCCACACTTCTTACTGTTGCAATTGATTTAAGTTGTTTAAGATTTTGTTTCTCTCTACGTTCAATTGCATTCCATGATGTATCAAACCTATCAATTTGACTAATAAGGGAGATTAATTGCCAATCCAGATTTATTCTTAAGGTATAAACTACGTTCTCCATCACTGAAAAATGCTACAAACTGATACAAGATGATACAAGATGATACAAAAATTAAAGGAGAGATCTTATGTATTTTTCAATTCACTAATTCATTTACGGCTTCTTCAATAGACTTGTATGTAAATTCAAAACCCTCCTCTTCTATTTTTGAACTGCTTACTGTTGCACTTTTTAAAACTTCAATACTCATTTCTCCCAGTACTATCTTTAATGCAAATTCAGGAACTTTAAGGCATATATAATTTCTATTCAAAGCAGCACCTATAGTTTGCATCAGGGTTTTATTGCTAACAGGTTCGGGTGCTACTGCATTGTATACACCTGAAAGATTTTCATTTTCTATGGCATAAACATAAAGGTTCACCAGGTCGTCAATATGTATCCAGCTAATAATTTGTTTGCCATTTCCAAGTATAGTTGCTGTTCTAAAATAAAGCGGTTTTTTAAATTCAGGAAAGGCACCTCCTTCATTACTTAAAACAATCCCTGTTCTTAAATACACCAGTCTTACTCCTGCATCTTTTACTGGCTTTATGCTTTCTTCCCAAAGCTTTCCGGTAGTACCTAAAAAAGAATCATCAGGCGTATCTGTTTCTACAAATGGTTTTGGATTAGGAATCTGAGGATCTGTTTTATACCAGCCAATAGCTGAAGCACTGATAACAGCTTTTATTTTATTGGGTATGGTTTCTACATTTTTTACCAACAGTTTACTGCTTTTCACCCTGCTGTCAACAATCTCATTTTTACGTTTTTGAGTCCATCTTTTTTCACCCACATTGGCACCTGCTAAATGAACAATAAAATCAGCTTTTTCAATGGCTTCTTTATCTATAGTTTGTTTTTCCACATCCCATTCTGCATAGGAAATTTTACCCTTATCTTCTTTTTTACTCCTGCTTAAAATAAGTACATCATAGCCCCTGCTGATTAGTTCTTTGGTAAGTGCCGTACCAATCATTCCCGTTCCACCTGTTATTAAAACTGTTGCCATAGATATAAAACAAATAAAGGCAAAATAAGTTAATTGTTTACGTTTATTGTTGACTAGGGATGGAGATATATCAGCACATCATTATATCAACAAGCTGAATAGGTTATCTGCATTAAATAAGCACACCTCCTCAAATAAGGAACTGTAAACTCATATCAGGACTAACATTAACTTTGTAAATGAATAACAGGATTAACAACAAAAACTGTAAACTTTTTTCAGGACGAGACACAGTTTATTCTTAACCGGTTCAATACTAAATGATCACACATTGGAGTAACACATTTATGACAGCATCAATCAGGAAAGGATTTGAAGAAGTGGGCAACCAGGTGGTCTTTATGGGCGGCTTTTTTAAAAATAGCTTCCGCAGGGGTTTTGAGTGGAATGAATTTATCCGGCAGTGCTTTATTATAGGATACAAATCTTTTTCACTAGTTGGGATTACCGGTTTCATTCTTGGCTTTGTGTTTACACTGCAATCAGAACCGACTTTAAAAGCATTTGGTGCGGAAAGCTTTGTACCGAGCATGGTGGCCATTTCCATGATCAGAGAAATTGGCCCGGTGATCATTGCACTTATTTGTGCCGGCAAAATATCATCCAGCATTGGTGCGGAGTTGGGTAGCATGAAGGTGAGTGAGCAGATTGACGCCATTGAGGTTTCAGGCGCTAATCCCATGCAATACCTGGTGGTAACACGCATACTTGCCTGTACCATCATGATACCGCTTTTGACTTTGATGGCTGATGCCTTATCGCTTGTAGGCGGATGGGTAGCTTCCAATATCAACGGTCAGTTTACTTTCCTTCTTTATTTCAATAAGGCATTCTCTGCACTCACATTTTCAGACCTGATTCCTGCAGTAATTAAAACCGTTTTTTTTGGTTTTGCTATAGGCTTTGTGGGATGTTATAAAGGCTATAATTCAAACAGGGGAACAGAAAGTGTGGGGGTTGCAGCTAATTCTGCCGTGGTCAATGCATCGCTTTGGATCATTTTCTTAGATGCCATTGCCGTGCAGCTAACCAGTGTTTTTGCTTATAGCTAACAATTAAATTAATGGAAAATAATTATACAGAAAAGACTAATCCCAAGGACAGCGAAGCTGTTGTAGAGATCAGGCATTTGAAAAAATCGTTTGGTAAGAAAGAAGTTCTTTCCAATATCAATATGGATTTGTTCAAAGGTGAAAACCTGGTGGTATTGGGTAAATCAGGACAGGGTAAATCGGTAACCATAAAATGTATCGTTGCTCTACTCCTCCAGGATGAAGGCAGCCTTAAAGTCTTGGGAGAAGAAGTAAAAGACCTGAAAGAAGATGACCTGAAAAAGCTAAGAACCAAAGTTGGTTTTTTGTTTCAGAGTGCTGCGCTTTATGATTCAATGACTGTGAGGGAAAACCTGGAATTTCCACTGACAAGAGTGTTACGCATGACTGATAAGGAAAAGATCAGGGAAAGTATAGAAGAAGTGTTGGAAGGCGTGGGTTTATTAAATGCCATTGACACTATGCCTTCAGACCTTTCAGGTGGAATGCGGAAAAGGATTGGTCTGGCAAGAACACTGATTTTGAAACCGGAGATCATGCTTTATGATGAACCAACAACAGGTCTTGATCCAATTACTTCAAGAGAAATAAGTGAACTGATCCTGCAGATGCAGAAGAAATATCATACATCATCGGTAATCATTACACACGACATTGCCTGCGCTCAAATTACTGCCGACCGGATGCTGGTAATGAATGACGGGACCTTTATTGCAGAAGGCACTTATGTTGAGCTGGAGAATTCACCTGATAAATTAGTAAGCTCATTTTTTAAATAAATTATTATGAAAGTAACAACTTCTCAAAAAGTCAAAATAGGCATATTCACTCTTGCAGGAATATTGATCTTAGTGATCGGAATCTTCCTGATCGGAAAAAAGAAAAATCTTTTTGGCGACACCTTTCATATCTATGGCACATTCAATAACGTTGGTGGATTGCAGGTGGGAAACAACATAAGATTTGCAGGTATTAATGTAGGTACTGTTAAAGATATATCCATTATATCAGACACGCTGATACGGGTGGATATGGTGTTGCAGTCCAAGATCAAACCATTCTTAAAATCAAATTCCTTAGCAAGCATTGGCTCCGATGGGCTGATGGGTGACAAGCTGATCACTATTGTTGCCGGACCGGATAATAAAGTGCTGCTAAGCAATGGTGGAAAAATCCTGACCATCAACCCTCTTGATTTTGATAAGAGCATTGCGAAGCTTACTAATATGGCGTCAAATGCAGAAATCATATCGGCTGAACTGGCAGCAATAACGATGCAGCTACGCCAGGGAAAAGGCAGCATGGGCAGGTTATTATACCGCGATGATCTTGCCAAAGGGTTGGAAGGAACGATGGTGAATGCGCAGCGGATGACAGGCTCGCTAGCAGATATTACCGGTGAAATAAAATCGGGAAAAGGATCCCTTGGCAGGCTGCTTTACAATGATGATTTGTCCAAAAGCCTGGAAGGCACCGCAGAGAATGCAAAGACCACAATGAGCACCATTAATGATGCGGCATATGGCTTTAGCGAAAACATGAAAGCATTGCAAGGCAACTTTTTGTTTAAAGGGTATTTTAAAAGAAAAGCAAAAGAAGATGAAAAGAAAATAGCAGAAGGTGGAAAAGTAACTGAAACTGATGTAGAATTGAGTGATGCTGAAATTGCGGAAATTGAAGCAGCAGCAGATAAAGCACATCAGCTTATAATAGAAAGAAAAAAGAAAGAAAAAGGGCAATGAATAATTCATGTTGAATCTTCATGGTGCGCAATAAAAAAATTAAAACTTCATATATATGTCAGCAAAAAACAAGAAACAGTTCGGTATCTGGATGGATTCCCATCACGCAACCATTGTAGGCAGGGAGCAGGTGGACACCGGAAACTTTGTAATACTAGGTCATGAAAAAAATGTGGCAAAAGGAAACAATTCAAATGAAAATGCAGCTAACAATACAGAGCGAACATTGCAGCATAAATTTTTTAAAGAAATAACTTCTCACATGCAAAACGCTGACGTGCTTCATGTAACCGGCACCGGCCAGGTGCAGGAGCAGTTTATAAAGTATATGGCAGAAACACCTCAGTTTAAGAATATGATTGCACAACACAGCACCTCAAATAAAATGAGCGATGAAAAGTTGGTGGAATACATTTCAGCAAAATTCAACTAACTGTTATTAATACTGGTAAAAGATTGCTGTTTTAAATAATTGACGTTAATGATCTTTAACTGTTGTTGGGCTATGCAGCCACTGCGAAAAATTCTTTTTCTTATTACGTACACTTTATATAAAAACAAATTAAATTTTATTTGCATGTAAAAAAAGAAGACCTTATCTTGATTGTTATCACCGGATGAATGGTATTGGAGTAAAACCAGAAAAAAGGAATCGTATATACGAAACGATAAAAGTAAACTGTAATAATTAATAACGTAAACCAGGTGGTAAATTTTGATTAATGCTCAAATACTACTGTTAGCTGTCCTAAAAAAACTTTTAATACCTCATTAAGATGCCGAATGCAATTGTACAAAAGAGATATGTCTCCCTGGCAATAATAAGTGCCTAATGTTTAGGAGTAATTGTACTAACAGTAGTTCTGTACATAAGGATCAAACCTTGCAAAGAGCTAAAAATGCCAACACATAGCCAACCCACCCCTTAACTCAAATACGAGACAGCCTATTACCAAAACTAATGACAGGAAAAATAGAAGTAAGAATATAATTTTAAATAAGGCGAATTAGCCACCATTAAAAATGAGCAAAGGCAAAACCATCAATGTAAAAGGAACAGAGATAATTATCCTGAAAGGGAAAAGATAACGAAGAATATATTTCCCTTACAGGCATAGCAAGATACAGAGATGCAGAAAGAAGCGATTATATTTTGCAAAACTGGCTGCGAAACAGAAGCACCATTGAGTTTGTGGGTTTATGGGAGCAGTTTAATAATCCAAATTTTAATTCCATCGAATTCGATGGAATTAAAAACCAATCAGGCTCAAATAGTTTTTCGCTAACACCCAAAAGATGGATTGAAGCCACTAATGCTATTGGCATTGTTTCAAAAACAGGTAAATATGGTGGCACATTTGCACATAGAGACATTGCTTTTGAATTTGATAAACAGCATCAGCGAAAAATGTCTGAACTATGATTTTTGTGATTTAATGATTAACCATGATTCGAAAATATTATTCCTTTAAATTACAAATCATACCAATTAAAAAAATCAGGCACATTAAGACAAAATGATTACTATGATAAATGAACAGTATAAATATTCTGAACTGACTTCTAAAATAATCGGGTGTGCCATGAAAGTACATTCCGCTTTGGGAAATGGTTTTCAGGAAGTAATTTATCAGAGGGCTATGGAAATTGAAATGACAGATACAGGATTGAGATTCAGCCGTGAGCATGAAATGCCTGTTTATTACAAGAACCAGCAGATTGGTACAAGGCGGGTTGATTTTTTAGTGGAAGGTGTTGTTTCAGTTGAGTTAAAAGCAATTATTCTGTTAGAGGATGTTCACCTGGCACAGGCAATAAATTATCTTGAAGCCTACGACTTAGAAGTAGGCTTACTTATCAATTTTGGAGCAAAAAGTTTGCAGCACAAACGCATATCAAATAAAAAATTCAATCAAAAAAATCAAGGCAATCCCTTAATCAAATAAATCACAGTTCAGACAAATGAACAGCATCAGCGAAAACGAAATAGAAGGAATTGCGTTAAGCTACCTACATGCGTTAGGTTATCAATACCTGAATGGATTGGTGATGTCGCCAGATGGAGAGCATCCGGAAAGGCAGTACAAGACTTGCAATTTAAAGAACTATCGCATGCATGGCTCACTATACAAAAACCCCCATTGAAAACAATGGGGGAACAACTAAAAAACACGAGCCATTCAAGGCTGCCCGCCGAAGCAGGATATTGATGCCCACCCAAGGTCTTCCTAATGAACATATTAATAGCAAGAACCGGTAAGTTATTTCATTGAAGTATTATTTGTGAATATACTTGTTCGTTGTTAACACCATCAATTTTTAAACATTTTGCGTCAGCAGTATACGTATTAGAAATCGTAACTTCATAACAATCAAAAATTCAAGAACAATGAATTATGGCGCTATCAATATTGACCCTGAAACTATGGGTGGCACTCCAGTATTCACCGGAACACGAGTACCCATCCAGGCTTTATTTGACTACATTGAAACAGGTGAAACTTTAAACGAGTTTCTTGAAAACTTTCCTACTGTTAAAAAAGAATATGCTTTGCAAGTACTTCAAATGGCAAAAAAGACTTTGACCACAGAAAAAATACTGAATGAAAATTTTGCTTGACGAAAACATGCCTGCCAAAGTTAATTATGACTTTGGTGAGGGGCATCAAGTAATGACCGTCAGAGATATGGGTTGGCTCGGAAAGAAAAATGGCGAGCTTTTAGGGTTAGCAGCATTCGATGGTTTCGACATTTTCATTACGCTGGACAAGAACCTAAAAAACCAGCAAAACCTAGGTAAAGTAGACTTGAAGTTTATTGTGTTGTTAGCAAGGGACAATAAACACAATAC